>Ga0180437_10004288_pt1 | contig 20400 bp, 20 predicted proteins | sample SS_ome_4_FD_132410 | JGI IMG/M metagenome (GOLD analysis project Ga0180437, IMG submission 132410) | Hypersaline lake sediment archaeal communities from the Salton Sea, California, USA - SS_3_D_1 metaG | ecosystem: Environmental > Aquatic > Non-marine Saline and Alkaline > Hypersaline >... | reverse complement strand
GATGATGATAGTAATTCCAGGGTTTCTCCCACTACGAATCAGAAACGACCCTAAATTCTGGAAAAAATTACCAAAAAAGGCAAAAAAGTCGGAGGGAGATCGGAGGTGGGTCGGAGGAGGGTCGGAGGGGGTCGGAGGAGGGGAGTGGGAGATTTCGGGTGAGGGGGGGGGGATTTTAGGGGGGGGAAGAGGAAGGGGGTGAGAAGAGGGGGAGCGGCGAGTGGCTGTTGGGAAGGGGTGAGAGGGTTATCGCCTCATGACCCTTTGAGACTTTATTTTTTTGGGTTCATCTCTTATCTTCTTTCCTGTGAGACCAAGTTTGTAGAGACCCTTCTTTGCGAGCATCCCAGTGTAGGTAGCTAGACCATCAGGAGTAGTAACATCAGAGCGCTTCATAAGGCGTTCATCTGCTTGGGAGAAGCCTGCGTAGAGCTTTGCAGGTTTGACACCCCTCTTAAGGAGCTTATCGTAGTCTCTGTCATGTTGTCTTGCAGCGTAGTCAGCTGAGGAGAGGGGTTTTCCTGCATTGAGGGAGTTTCCTGGTCCTATGTAACGACTTCCTGGGAGTACTAACCCCTTTCCTCTAGCTGCGTTGATGGTCATTTTGGAGACGTTGTAAGGGTTTGTGACACGAGCTGCCAATCTGACCCCAGCAGAAGTCACACGTCCAATTTTGATCCCTTTTTTGACCCCACTGTGGAAGGTCGCTTTCGCTTTCTTGAAGGTCTTTTTTACTTTTCCCATTTCGGAATTTGGAACTTTCAAAAAGGAAGGATGAGCGTGTCAGATGCTGTGAAAGAGATGACGACGGTGGTTCCACTTGGGATTGGGGAATCCTTTGTGAGCGGGGGAGTTTATTTGGGGGGGTATAGTTCTCTTTCGGTGGTTGGTTTTGCAGGGAGAAAGTTAACAATTTCGGTTGAGTACAGTGGAGACAATGTGAATTGGGACGCTGTGGAGACGAAGGGGGTAGCAGAGCAGTCTTCTGTGAATATAACTTTCCCTATCCACTCAAAGTGGGTGAGAATGACGGTAACCAATACCAGTGGACTGAATATGAGCGAGTTGAGAGTGTTTACTTATGGAGTGGTTGAGGGGGGAGGGGCGGGATCTGGGGGAGGAGGAGGGTCGCTCCCTATGACGTTGACTGCGGCACTTGAGGCAGGGGAGTTTACTCCTGAGATTCAGTATTTATTGGATCGTTCATCTTTTGGGGGAGGAGATACAGACTCACCTGACGGCATCATAACGGAGTATAAGGATCTTCAGACGTGGAGCAGCACTGGAACGGTGGACTATTCTGGGGCAGGAAGCAATGGGTTGAAAATCACTGGTTTTACATCACCATCTTTGAAGTCATCGATTTGGGGGAGGACAATCCATTGCAAACCAGGACAACCTATGAGGAGTGTGTTTACAGGATCCTTTCAACAGGGGTCAAGAGGGGAAGGAGGAGAGGGAGCGTTATTGCAGTACTTGGGGATTGGTTTGTGGTCTGAGGAGGGGAACACCTTTAACCCTACTACGTGGCTCTCCTTTATTGGTTTTGGTTTCTCAAGAGAGACACACCCTCAACCAGTTACGAATGCAGATTTTGGGATCTTCTATGGAGCAGATAATAACTTTATTACGGTGCTTCAGGCGGATTGGAACATCGACAAAGCGGATGGTAAGGGATCTCTTCCTTCAATGGGGGGGTGGCTTTTTGGTGGTTCAAACACCTTTAAGATTGACTACCTTTTGGAGGGGAGGATAGTGTTCTCTCTTATGAGCACAAGTGATGGCTGCTTTTACCCTGTGCATCAGGTTGTAAGAGGGTTCTCCATCTTTCAAAATTCCTTTAGCGTCGCGGCCTATTATGAGAACCCTACAGGAGTGATTGTGCAAGGGACTGCTAGTGTGGGGTTGACTTCAGCGATGTTGGGGTTTTTGGGGACTAGAGTGGAGGATCGATACACAACCTATGTGGATGAGACTCCTATTGAGTCTGGTTCTTATGGGGCGGAAAGGACCATTGTCAATTACCAGTTGAACCGATACTTTGAAAACACCAACATTCAATACACGAGTGATGTTGTGTTGACAAGCCTGGGGATGGTCTTTAATGGAAGTGGATCGCAAGTCAACGGTATTATTCGATTGTACCGCAACCTACCTATTGGAGGAGTACCAGCCTACAGTAAGGAACAAGCTTACAACGTCCACATTCCTATGGATAAGGATGTTACAGGCACATTCACCGCTTACCCACCTGTTGGATACACTTATCCAAAACTGACGCAAGCCGCCCAACTTTTATTTGCTCCTATTAACGAACTGGAGACACAACGGATTGATCTGACACCCTACCACCTTCTATTAAAGAGTGGGGACACTCTCACCATTACTTACACAGGAGGAACTGCTTCGGTTGGTGGAATTTTGAGTTTGGGTTTTAAGGCTTTCAGATAAGGAAGAAGAGTAAAAAAATAAAAAGGGAAGCAGTAGAAGCAAGATTTGGTTGTTTATTTTATTTTCTGATTTTGAATTGAGGAAGGAGGAGAAGAAGAAATGTCTCAAAACTATGTACCTCTTTTCGATAAGATGGGGACCCAACCTGGGAACAACCATCAGTTGGCAGGGAGAGGTGCTTCAAACTGGCATGGCACTGTCACCCACGTTAAGTTGGTAAGCAACGCAACAGATGAAGATTTTCAGACTGGGAGAACCAAGGCGGCTGTGATCTCTGTTGAGAAACCGCAGAGTGTGAATGTTTTAGTTGACAGCAACAACCGCCTTAATCCTCTTTCAAGTACCAACCCTTTCAACTGCAGGATCTCTCTTAACTCCAATCTCTTTCGGAGCAGATTTATGAGAGTGAGCAAAGTGATCGTCCCCAAACCTCCTAATGTAACGCGAAACAACAACACCCTTACTATCTATGAGGGGGCTGATGTCCCTTACACCATCACCATTCCACCAGGGTATTACAACACTTTGGAGATTGCAAACACCATCCAAACCCTTCTGACAGCGACCGCAGGAGGAACCTACACTTGCACTTTCGACCCTACCACCAAGACTTTCTCCCTCTCTAGTACCGTACCCTTTTACATTTCTTTGAGGTGTTCCTTTATTGAGAGAGGGAGCAACTTCATCCCCTTCCAGTTCTTTGATCCTTTGGCTGGAGCCACTGTAGCCGTTAATGGAGCCCTTTCTTTTAATAGCTCCATCGCTTGCCTCCTCTACACACGATATGGCTACGTATGCTCAGAAGCTTTCAACACTTTCTCTTTCGCAGACACAAAGACAAGCAACACTCAGTTGAATGAGGATGTGTTGGCGATTATTGATTTTACTTCAACGATTCACCCTTTGGATTGGGAGATTGGAAGACCGTTCTCTGGTTGTTGGGAGACAATCCATACACCTGAAGCTCCTCATCTTTCCCTCAGAAACCCTCAAAGAAACTTGAGTTCAGAAGCGGATGTTTATCTGTTGGATGAGTACGGTGATAGTTTTAATGAAGCGATGGATATGGGAGAGGGGTTCCCACCTAACGCAGCTGGGTTCTCTTTTTGGATGGAAATCACTTTTTAAAAAAGAAAACTTCGACACATTTCTAATAATAAAAACTTCGACAGAACGCTACTTCTCTCTTAATAGGGTTCATTTAGAGAAAAAGCGTTCCTCTTCTTTCTTTGCTCCACTTCTTCACTTCCTCGAACCTCTCTCAAAAGAAGAAGACATGAGTTACATCCCCCCTTTCGGTGCCAGCAGCAGCAGCAGCAGCAGCAGCAGCAGCAGAAGACCAAGAGTTTCCGACGTATTTCAAAGGAACAACTCCTTTCGTATTGGTGGAGTTCCTATTGGACCCCCGATCGACTACTCCAACCAAGTGAGGAGGGACATAGGCATTGGGCAAGGGGACCCTTCTGGCTCCGTTACAGGGGAAGATGCTCATCACCTCACTGAGAGAATCTATGAGAGGGAGGGGGAGCGGATGAGTGAGCGGTACCGTGTTATGTACGGTGAACTTGACAGCATCCGCAGCAATCAACAGGAGAACACTTCGATGGCCGCTTTGGTTTCTGATGTAGGGGGGCTGAGGCCCGGCCTCCGTCTGCGAGCAGATATCAGAGGTGTTGCTATTGGAGAACTGGTTGAGGAGTTGCGGCAGAGGTATGGAGAACTCTTTTTGAGAGGACTCTTTCTTTACGCTAAGGTGAGGGACGTTCATCTGACTGCTACTCAGGGGGTTGAGTCTGTGGATAGGGAGAGACACTTGGTGGAAGGGGAGTTAGGAGGGGGGAACATTCGTCCTACCACCTCTTTCAACACCTACATCCGAGACACCAAGGTGAAGCACGTCCCTCTTTGGAGGGTTTTGCCTGTCCTTCCTATGACGGTTGACAGGGAGACTGGGAGGAGACGATACTTCACTGGAGGATCTTTGGACGCTCATATGGAGGGTTTGAAGAGACTCTTCTTGGAGCGACTGATAGCGAATGAGAGTGGGGAGCGACTTGACACGGAGTTGATGGGTTCTGATGTTGCTTCCTTCTTCATCTTGGAGGAGGTTGCTTTGGTTAGGAGGAACCAAGTCCCCAACTATATGGACACCAGGATCTCCCCCATAAGAACTGGAGGTTTTGGGGAGCTGCTTCCTCACACCACCATCTCCACCTTCACCGTCAAAGAGGTGTTGGATAAGTATCGCTCTCTCATTGAAAAGTCCTGCCCTGTTCTTGAGAAGGGGAGGAGAGAGGAGAGGGTGAACGCCTTCAGAGAGCAGATCGCTCTTATGATCTTTCGAGAAGAGGATCTCAATGAAGTCATCTCTGAAGCCCTTATTAACGACAACCCTTCTAGGATATCAGAAGGAGCAGCAGGAAGTGGTTTCCAAAGAGTAGGAGGAGGGGAGAAGGACTACTCAGACCATCTTCAGAACTCGGTTTTGGAGAGACAGGAGTTCACGATCGTTATACCTGGAGGCACTGGATGCTGCGTAGACAACTGCATCTCTGAGGTGCTGAAGCTCGCCCTCAGCTCTTACAAAGTCCTCCCCTTCCGAGAAGCCAACGTTGAGACAGCCAAGAATCAAGCCAAGATGAACTACGTCACTGAGAGACTCAAGACTAACCGAAAGAAGAGGAGCAGAGGAGGAGGAGGGGTAAACTTGGAGAACAAGTTCAGGAAGGACTTTGAGGAGAGAACGAAGAATGGGTACTCCCCTTTCTTTTTTAAGCTTCTTAAGGGCTCTTTGAGAGAGATGTACCGCATCAACCCAAGAATTTTTTATGAGCGCTACGAAGAGACAACGGTGTTGGTTCCTGGAGATGAAGGGGAGAGTTCTTCAATCACCACAACCTCTTCAAGGAGGAGACTTCAGGAGATCGTAAGCAGCCTCCCTACGTTGAAAGAAATCGACATCAACCCCCACTCTTATCTGGACAAGGAGAATGGATATCTAAACATCTGTATGTTCCGCATCAACCTCAACGGAGAGATTCACCGTCACTACCCAAAATCTCACTACGCTTATAAGAGCAATCTTCAAGAGGCCCACACCGCCACCCCCTACATCACTGAGGAAGAGGAAGGGGCAAGCGGTCTTCTTCACGCTGTGGGGGTGTTTCCTTACGTCCCCTTCTACATCTTAAAGGAAAAGCTGATACTCCACACCTTTTTTGATCTCATCCATTCTCGCACTGTCCCCTTGATGATGATGAACAGAGGGAAGTCTTTTGGTTCCGTTCATGTAAGAGCGGAGGACATTGATACTCTTGTTAAGTATCAAAAAAAGAGACATGAAGAGGATATTACGAAGACCTTAATCTATGGGGGGAACTCCGTCTCTTCTTGGGGGCACCCCTCTCCCTCTCCCTCTTCTTCTTTCGACAGCGCTGTAAGAGTGGAGAGTGAGAGGAGGGAGTTTGAGGAGAAAACCTTGGTGGTTGCCTATGATCTGGAGACGGTTGAGCTGACAAAGGAGTGCGTTGATTCAGGGAGGGTCCCTGATAAGTTCCTCAAGTACAACCCCAACGTTGAAAAGTATGAGCAAGTGGAAAGGCAGATTCCTTACATGGTGCAGTGGGTGCCTGTGAATCTGAGTGATGAGGGGAGTCTTTTGGAGAGGAAGAAGGGGGAGGGGATACTACCAAGGGAGGAAACTCCTTGCCCTACTTTCCTCTCTCAAAATGATTGGATTCATGGAAGGGGGTGGGAGAAAGGAGATCTTGGAGCAAAGAGATATCGTAAGGGGTGGATTGTGTTAGATGAGGCGAAGATTGAGTACGGAGGAGATCAATTGGGGCAGTGTGTTGAGGACTTTATTCAGAACGTCTTCTCTTGGGCAGTGCTTCATGGTTACACCAGTGTTAAGTGCTACGCTCACAACGGAGCTGCTTTCGATAGCTTGGTGCTTCAAGCTTACAACACACGCTTCAAGATTGCAAAGATTCTCAAGGTGAAGGGGAGTATCCTGAACTTAAGACTTAAGATCCCTGTTGAAGGTGGAGGAGGGAGGGGGAAGCATTTTTACATCAACTTCGGAGACACAAGGAAGTTTCTCTCAGGGTCCCTCTCAACTCTTTGTAAAGACTTCAAGCTACCCCCAGTCTGGTCTAAGTTGGATTTTCCTATTGCCAGGATTGATTGGAGGATCTGCTTTCACCCTGAGATTAAGAGGGTGGTGGAACCTTACGGAATCAACGATGCTTACGCCCTGGCCTTCATTGTGAAGCAGATCAATCGAATGCTCTGCCTCCACCCTAAAGACATCATCATCCAAGGGAAAGAGGAGGTTTACTCCTCTTTCTCTCTCCCACTTGAAGGTCCCCCTAACCCCTTCTCCATTAAGTTGGATGGGATGGGCATTATCAACATCCGTTCCATGAAGCCTCCTATTGATCAGTTCTGCACTATTATGTCGTTTGTGAAGAAGGTGTTGAACTCTCACGTTCAAGCTTCCCCAGAGAGGAACCTATATCGCCCTAAGGCAGTTGACGTTCCAGCTCTTAGGCATTGGGTAGACATGTCTTTGGCAGGGGGGAGAGTATCCTCCTATTGTAAGGTCTACGCCTCTTCTCGTTTGGGGGATGTCTTGGAATCTTGGATGGAAGGGAACTTTGACGAGGTGAAGAAGTTGATCAAGAGTGCCATGGATGCTCAGGACACTGAGGTCTGCTTGGATATGACCTCTCTTTACCCCTCTGCTATTACTTTCTGTCCTCTTCCTATGGGTGCCATTAATACTCTCTCCATTGGAGAGTGTCAGGCATCAATCGACGCTATTGGATGTAGGAGATGTGAGGAGATGATGACCCTATGCTCTCTTCATAAGCTTCCAGTTCCTCTCCTTCGCCCCTTCACTGTGATATTGGTGAGAAATATGAACCCCTCTGCTGTTGCCAAGAAGAGTCTCCTCAACTTGGTGGGGAGGAAGATCCGCCCTATCACCTATAAGAACAACAAAGGAAAACCTGTGGTCAACAGCGATAATGGGAGGAAGAGTGAGGGCCTCTCTTACAATCTTGAGACGGAGAGTGAGTCGACTAAAAGGATGTGGGGGGAGATGCCTCCTTCTGCTGAGGAAGATGATTGGAATGTTTACGGAAGAGTTCAGGCTTACACCAACGTAGACCTCTACTGGGCGAGGAAGTGTGGCTTCACCTTTGAAGTAGTGGGGGGGTTTGGATGGGGGATGTCTGCTTTGATGGGGGAACTCTATGAAGGTCTCTTTGATCTGAGAGCTAAGGCTAAGAGGGAAGGGAACCACTCTCTACAACTCGCTCTTAAGAACGTTCTTAATGGAGGCTATGGGGTTCACTGTCAGAAAACCATCAACTCAGCTGAGAAGGTGGTGGATATGCCTGAGGCTTTCTATGACTGTGATATCAGAGACACCAGAGTGATGCAGTTCTTAAGAGACAACCACCACGACACTTTCGACTCAAGATTTGTGTTAAAGGAGAACATCCCTCTCTCTACCAAGCAGTCCTTCATAAGAGCAAAGATGCCTACGGACTTAGGGGAGGTGGTTGGGGGATCCTCTCCCAATCAGATTGGTTCTGCTGTGGTAGCTTGGTCTCGTCATCTAATGAACCTGGTGATGTTCCCTTTGATGTCTAAGAAAGATGGTGCTGTGACCTACACAGACACAGACTCCTTGACAGTTACTCAGGAGTCGTACGACTACTTAGTGGAGAAGAAGCCCCACCTTATGGATCCAACTGGGAAAACCCTCTCCACTTTTAAGAATGACCATTCTGACATCTTTCCAAACGCAAGGATTCTCTTCTCTGCTTTGGGGGGTAAGAAGGTGAAAATGCATCTGATTGCCTGTCCTGACACCGGCAACTTGAAAATATGCAACACCTACAAAGGGTTTGTGGTGTCAACTGGTGACGTTGATGGAAGGAGATACGCCTCTGATAGAGCTGGGTACTCCCTCTCCACAGCCCTCTTGGACATCCTCTATTACGGCAGACCTGACCCTCACAAAGGGACCAGGTGGACTCGCTCCCTAGGTGATGGTGGAGTGAGAATTGAGAAGGAGGTAGATTATGAACCCACTTCCAAAGCCTATCTAGGACATTGTGGTGGTTATGTGGTCCTCCCTCCCCCGAACCCAAAGTACTCCTTTGTTAAGGCAGAGAGACCTGCTTTGATGGTGGCCTGCCTCCCTCACGGTTCTACGAAAGTCTTCCCTCAGTGGACACCTATCTTTCGCCCAGTGAAGGACAAGGAAGGAAACCTCACTTTACCTGATACTTGGAGAACCTTTCTTGATAACAACCTCGACTCTCACCCAAAGAAGAAGAGGGTTACTCACACTTCTTTGAAGGAGTTCTTTGCACGCTACTACTCTCAGAAGGACGGTTATTATGGGGAGTACACAGCATCCCCCTTTGTCCCACCATCTGAAGGAGGAGAGATAAACAGAGAGGAGTTTGAAAGGAGAGAGAGGGAGAAGAAGAGAAAGATTGAGATTGAATACGCAGAGTGGTTCAAGGTGAACAATCTGATTGACCGTGTGATAGCTGAGACAGTTGAGTTAGAAGCCTCCCCCTCTCTTCCTCCACCCCCTCAACCATCATCATCATCATCATCATCATCCTCATCATCCTCATCATCACAACCACAACCACCACCTCCTCCCCAACCAACACCTCCTCCTCTTACTCCCCAACCACCCCCACAACAACAACTACCACCAGCTCCTCCCCCTTCCCCTACCTCCCCCTCTCTTCCTCCCCCTAACGAACCTATTCCCCCAATCTTCAATGAGGGGGAACTCTTTGATTTTAATCTCGACTTCGACATAGACATCAATGAATTGGTAGAATCTGTGATTGGGGATGATAACGTGGGTGAGGATCCTTTGTGGATGATTGGAGGAGAGGGTGATGACGATGATGATGAAAACATCTTTGACTTAGCCGTGGGAGGAGAAGAAGAAGATGAAGATGTGGTTATGGGTGGAGAAGAAGGAGAAGAAAAGGGGGGCGATGATGAGTGAGAGGGAAAGAAAAGAGGTGGTGTTTTTTTGATAAAAGAGTTTTTCCCCCCACCCTTATTCTCCCCCCTCTTCTTTTCTTCCATTTCGAAAGTTCCCCCACAGTCAAATTCCAAAACGAAAAAAAAAGGAGTCCTCACCTTTTACAACATAACGTCCGTTGGTGAAGAAGAAGAAGGAGGAGGAAGATGTCTTATAGTTGGAGTGGAGGCCCTAATCAGGGACAGGTTCACAGAGACACCTTCTATGGAAACTACCTTGGAACTCCTCACAATGTTCCTGGAACGATGTTGCCTTCTCATAATGGCCCTCACCAATCTGCTGGAAGATATCTGGGACCTGGATCATCTATGAAAAATGGAATCCCTGCAATCTCTTCTGTACCTCAAAACGCAAGGATGCCAGGTTTCCCCAACTTCTCCTCTGCTCGAGGAAGCGCTTTGAAGTATACCCCTCCCCCATAAAAAAAGAAGCTTTTACCTTTTCTCTGCCTCCCCCCCCTTTTTTCTTCTTCACCTTTTGCTCTATTTTTGAATTCCCCAACAAAAGAAATTGGAAGAAAAAACATGGTACTCCAACGAAGAACCTCTCTCAGACACCTCACCCTACCAAGCGCTGTCAAAGCACAAAGAGGGAGACCTATGATGGTCAAAAGGAATGGATTCAAGAAGAAGAAGTCTGTTGCCAAGAAGGGAATGAAGCTCTTCAAAAAAGGGTATAAGGCTGGGAAGAAGATCTACGCTGCTGGGAAGAAGGCTTATGCTATAGGGAATAAGCTCGCCCCTTATGCTTCTATGGCTGCTAAAGCCCTTTAAGAAAAGAAGGAGAGGGGACAACTTTGTTTATGAGTAAAAGAAGAGTTTATTATTTTTTCATCTTGACATCTCATCAATGAAGCGGTTGTACTGAGCCATGGTCAGGTCGATGTCGTCTTCATCACTGCTGTTGTCTTCTCCTTCTCCTTCTCCTTCTCCTTCTCCTTCTCCTTCTTCTTCGCTGCTGTCGTCGATGTTGACGATCCTATTGATCTCGGTTCGCACCGATTCTTGAAGCACCTGCCATAGAACGTTGTATGCACGACAGAAGGGGCATTGATAGAGAGGACGAACACGAAAAGAGCAGTCCACACACAAGTCGTTACCGCAGTGATCACAGGCAGTGAACTCTCCAAATGTCTTCTCATCCGTGCAGATGCTGCACTCCATAGGACCGGATGTAGAAGAAGGAGAGGAGCAAGAAGGAGAGGAGGAAGAAGAAGAAGAGGAAGAGGAAGAGGAAGAGGAAGAGGAAGAGGAAGAGGAAGAGGATGATGAAGAGGAAGATGAAGAGGAAGATGAAGAGGTAGAGGGAGTGGGGCGTCGGGTCTCTATCCAATCTCCAACGATGGTAGAGAGGGGAGGTCTCTGAGAAGGAGAGGGAGAGGGTCTCGCAAAAAGAGAACGTCTCCTTCCTGAGACCCTTGCTCCTGTTGGGGGTGCGAGACGAGGAGGAGAGGGAGATCGAGAAGAGGAAGGACCAACCGAAGGAGAAGGTGTCGTAGGGACGGTAGCTCTCCTCCTCTGAGGAGGAGGAGGAGGAGGAGGAGGAGGAGGAGGAGGAGGATGAAAAGGAGGAGGATGAGAAGGAGAAGAAGCGCTCAAATCTAACGCATAATCAAACGACACCCTTGCTCCTGTTGTATGAGATGGTGCTATGCCGACTCGAATTGTCGTCATGGTGCGACCTCTCCATTCGTGGGGGACACGAATTGCAGAGAGATTCGCTTTGAAGATGGACACCAACGAAGCCTCCTCAGAAGGTGTGAGAGGACGGAGATTAAAAGAAGACGACGACGACGACGAAGACGAAGAAGCAGAAGGCGCAGAGGAGCGAGAAGGAGGAACACGACTTCTGGTCGAAGAAGGAGGAGCTGCTCTCCTAGCGTCGGAAGAAGGAAGACCTGCGTCGCTCTGCGTGCGTTTCATGGTAAGTTCTTACGTTGGTACCGTCAAGAGGAGATGAAGAAAGTGGGTGTAAGGAGAACAGCGTGACGCCATAACACCATAACGACGTGCTGTCGCAGAAAACTTCGAAAGATTCAAATTTTTCAAATTTTCAAAAACGTAACGTGCGTCAGATTCAAAAATTCAAAAAAAATTTAAATCTCTTGAAGAAAACTGCGACAGATTCAAATTTTCAAATTTTCAAAAAAAGTAACGTTCATAGAATTCAACCGTTGTGTTCTCTTGAAGAAAACTGCGACAGATTCAAATTTTCAAATTTTCAAAAAAAGTAACGTACATAGAATTCAACCGTTGTGTTCTCTTGAAGAAAACTGCGACAGATTCAAATTTTCAAATTTTCAAAAAAAGTAACGTACATAGAATTCAACCGTTGTGTTCTCTTGAAGAAAACTTCGACAGATTCAAATTTTCAAATTTCAAAAATGTAACGGTCTCCTGTTTCAAAAAAAACGGCAAAAAAGTAACGTTTCTATTATTTGAAACCGTCGCTTTGATTACTTACGTTTATAGATTGTTATCTGGTCGTGTCTCTGATCAAAGTGAAGGATCTTCCCCTTTAACCTCTCCATTGCTCTCTCTGCAAGCTTCTTGTAGTTGAGTTTGTTGATGATCTCTTTAGAAGCCATCCCCTCTCTCTCAAACAACTCTCTGAAGTGAGAAGCAAGAAAGCCTGACATCAGATACTCCAAGTCTTCCAGTTTCAGATTGAGAATGTAGTAGTCATGAATGGATTGTCGTTGAGAGCGAGAAAGAAGCTTGGAGTATTGAATGCTGATGACGGTAGAGATGTTTGCGTTACGAAGGGTGAGGATCAACTTGATGAGGATTCCACCTTGAAGGTTAAGGCAGTCATCCAAGAGAAGAAGAAATCGATATCGGTTCTTTGTTACCGTGTTGATCTTCTTGAGGATTTTGACAAACTGAGGAACAAAGCGATCGTAGATCATCATCTTCGCTTTCACCTTCTTATCCAACTTCTTAAGAGGGGCGGAGGCAGTACTCTCAGTAAAGAGGATAATCTTATCGTACTCAGCCAACTCTCTTGGGGTGAGCTTGTTCAACTCATCTACCATTAGCGTAGTCTTCCCTGAGAAACTTGGCGCTAAGAAGACTTTGGTGTTAGCGCTCTCTTCCTCAGCTGCGAACATCGATTTCTTGGGCATGAACCCATCCTCATAACGATTAGGGTTCACCTCCTCCTCTCCTTCTGCTGCTGCTGCTGCTGCTGCTGCTGTTACTTCCTTCTTCCCCTCCTTCCCCTCAACCTCTCTTTCCTCTCCTATCACCTCCTCTTCTCTTCTCTTCTTTTTCTTCCCCTCAAAACCATATCTCCCCAATAAAGAACCCCTCTTCTCAGAGCGTACCAAACGATTCATAAAGTGAACCAACTCCATTCTGATCTCAAAGGGTTTCTTTCTCCAGAGAAGGGAGTCCGTCTTCTCAGAGAGAATCTTCTTCATGATGTTCTTAAGAAGGGGTTCATCGATCAGCTCCTGCTTCTCCTTTGAAGAGCTGCTGATATTATACACAAAAGTTCTCTCAGTCTTTTTACTTCGATGAGGACTGAAAACACTGTAGTAAATTCTGAAGCCTCCTTTGCTAGGTTCCCACACCACTTTCACCTCACTCCTCTGCTTTTGGTTCATTTTGAAAAAAGAAATTTGAAAAAAGAAGAAGATGATCTCTCACCTCAGATTGGCCACGGCGAATCCTGGGTATCGTCCCCCAGGCACTTCAATGGGAAGATCGGGTCTATCTTCTCACAGAGATGACAGAACTACGAGTCTGCAGTGTAATCTGAGAAATTTTCTCCATGGATACTCAAACAAACCCCCAGAAAGACTCTATCAAACCGGTGATATGCCCTCTCACATAGGAGGAAGGGGACATCTGGAAGGAACTTGTGTGGCGAAGGCGGAAGGTCTGTTGGAGAATAAGAAGGAGAAGCGGAGAAGAAAGAGGAAGAGAGGGGGAGCCTCCGCTGAAGATGGAAATGATAGTGCAAGTGATGATTACTACGATGAAGACTCCTCAGATGAAGAAGAGGAGAGAAAAGTTTGGAAACCTACCGCTATCACTATTGGTGAAGGAAGTGGAGAGGGGAAAAGCAGTAGTAGCAACCCCTTCTCTTCTTCCTCAGCCCCAAAACCCTCTTCTTCTTCTTTTACTTCTGCTTCTTCTGATGGAGGGGGGGTTAGTGGTGGGGGGATCGATTCCGATATTGAATCTTTGAAAAAAGAAGGGTTGGATTGGAAAAAGACTTCCAAGTACGGAAAGAAGTCGAATAAGAACTTTGAAGAGTGGTTAGATGTGATTGCAAAGAAAATGCATGAACAGCAAGTGGTTTCTGAAGATAGTCTCTTTACTTGCCTATAAAGAAGAGAGCTCCTTCTCTCCCCCTCTACCCATTTCTGCTATGCTTAGGGTGGAGGGGATCCCTCTCCCTATGGTATTTCTTGCAAATTTTACAGTAAACCTTCTTCCCACCTCCCCTCCTCTTAAGAAGAACAACTCCTCCTGGGATTCCTACTCTGGTCCCTTGAATACCATAGCGCTCATCTGGTCTACCCATCTGCCGAGGTTGAACCACCCCACCCATCTTCACAGCATTATATCTCGTACTCCTTCTTAATCTCCCTCCCACCCCCCCTCTCAAACCAGCCTCTGCCACATAAACAATAGAAGGACATCCACTCTTCTTCCCCTTCTTCCCCTTCTTCCCCTTCTTTTCTTTCGTTGTATGACGTACCATAACTGAAGATGGTGAGGGGGAAAGTTTTTTTCTCTTTTAGAAAAAAAGAAAAAGCACCAAAGAAGAGGAAGGGAGAGAGATTTAGTGAAGAAAAAAAGACATTTTATTCTTTTTTGTAAGTGATGGTGATGATGGGGGTGCTGTTATCGTTACATATGGATGCTGCTAGGGTGGTTCTTGTTCTTCTTCTTCTTCTTCTTCCCTTCCTACAACTGAAGATCCACTGTACCTTGGGAAATTTCAAGAAGACCAGACACAATGAACCCAACCCAGATCTGGAAGTTTGTCCCTCTTTGCGCAACTGTGTAATCCCCCCCTTCCATACCAGACGCATGACCGCCCAATCTATCGTTTACACTTGCGTCTCGGCCCATCTTCACTCTTTGGAAAGCGGATGGACGAAGGGTGAGTTGGAGTTGAGAACCTCCATAAGAAGGGAGATTTTCATTGGTGTGGTGGCGGAAAACGGAACATCCATCATTCACCAAGGGGATAAAGTAAACCATATGTCGAAAAACGTTGGTTCCTGCTGCAACCACAGTTGTTGCAATGTCAGGAGTGTAGTAGATCCCAGACCACTCCAAAGTATCGCCAAAAGTCGATCTCTGGAAGTGTTGACACTCCTCGTAGCTATCTACACGAAAAATGTTCTGTCCTCCGAACTCCAACCGGATCTGATCAAGGGTAACAGATCCCCCTTTGTAAGGGACTGTTCCTTGGGCTACTGGGTTCACCCAATCATCCAAAGGAGCAGCTCCTCCTTGAGGACGAATGGAGACGATGATCCCCTCCAACATTCCTGAGGGTGCGGAAGCGAGGTTGAGAGTAAAGGGTTGGTACTGAAGCACGCCTCCCACAACTGCAGGAGCAGCGATTACACGACTGTAATCAACAGAAGTGATGTATCTTGCTGGTAGAGAGTAAACGAGTTGAGGGTCGAGCATCATCGCTTTTTTCACGGAAAAAGAAGCGTCTTGGAGTTGAGTGGTTTTACAAACGAGTTCAAGGGAGGTGAAAGCGTTAGGGAAGGCTCCTAAAGCGTCGGCTCCTTTCACAAAACCGACATTAGAAGGCCTCCAATTGATGGCTACCTGAATAGGGCCTGCAAGCACAGACCCATCAACAGGCCAAGAATTCCTCAAACTGGCAACAGTGTGGTTCAGGAAAGAGATGGGGACTGTGAAACGATAAATGTTGACCCCATCAACAGCTTCAGTGATCAATACTGCTTGTCCTGCCGCTTTCAAAAGGTCCTGTCTTTCTTTTGCTGAGCAACAGCATAAAAGAGAGTAGTCCTTAAGAGTCTCTCCTCGAATGAACATGTTCTGCATCAGAGAATTGGAGTAAGTGATCTCAATCGACTCAATGACGTCAAACCCCCATCCAACAGCAACCGGTTTCAATGGACGGGCGGGATCTCCATTTGCGATGGTAACAACCCCATTGATCGCCATCTCAGAAATCAGGGCAGAGGAAGAGAGAATGAAGTCGCTCCTTGAGTTAAAGTTGAGGTTGTTTGGAGAAACCCTAAACTGACCACGGTGGTTGATAGCTTGGGCAAGGACGGAAGTGGTCTCAGAAGGGGTTGGGTAGACTTGGGTGAGCTTCGCATTTCCAGGGTGCGCTAACTTCAGACGGCTCGAAGACAGAACCGTCTGAACAGCAGAATCAACATATTCAGCCATCAAACACAATAGTTATGATCAAAAAGAAGAAGGAAATACGCCTTTTCAAAGTGGGGAAAACGTGAAATAATACCAAATTTCTTAGATAATAACAGAATTTGTAGTGGAAGAAAAGGATGTGGGGGGGTTTTTTTTACTTTTCATTGTATTTTTCATGGATTTGATGGAGATGAGAATAAATCTTTTGCTCCGCAGCGTGGTGACCGGAAGGGATCTGAGTGGGTTTGTTTGGTGTAATCATCCCCATCCCCATAGGCCCTGGACGTATCCCTCCAAACTGAGAAGCCTGCTTCCTCAAAATTCTGTCACCTACGTTGGTAGCAGATCGAACTCCTCTTCTTCCACCGTGTTGATTGAAAAACATATTCGCAAGAGGTTTGTAGGGGGTTCCCCCTTCGTAATCACTCATCTTTTCTATCCCCTTCTTTTTCTTTTTTTGTAATCGGTAAAAAATAAAATGCAAGAAAGTGGGGAGTTTATTACTCTTTCGATTTTATCAAAAAAGCTTTTTTTCTCATTTCCCCTAAGGATCAGTCTTTCCATCCCCCAGGAGGTGTTCTCTCGCTTGCCTTATGACGCATCCTTGGCTTTAACAAACCAGGACCACTCTTATATCTTTTGCCAGGTTGAAATCCTAAATACCCCTCAACCCTCCATAAATAATCGTTCCACCATCCTTTGTCATGAGTCGATCCGGCCATATCGAATCTTTTTTGCGCGTAGGTGTACCAATTTTCAAGCACCCGATCTGGAGGTTTTGTGTACTGATCTTGTTTAGAGGTAGAATAGGGAGAGTACCAAACTTTTCGTTTTTTTTGAGGAAGGGGGGCTGATGGTTCTCCTCCCTCACCCTCAAATTCAGGATCCGCTGGGCTTTCTCCATACTGAGATGCTGAAGGCGATTCTGAAGGAGGAGGGGCTGATGTAGGGAAATTATTTGCCACATTCGATGTTCTAGGACCAGCATTTAGTTGAGGTGCTAAAGATCCCCCTGTCCCAATAGGTGTTTGAAGACCACCTATGCTGGGAGCAGGAACGGAAGCAGGGGTGGAGAGGGCAGGGGAAGAAGAGGAAGCAGAAGAAGATCTTGGTCCCATTTGATAAGGAGGAGGACGATTGATGGATAAAGCCCCTTCTGCACCTATTTGATAGCGGGGTATCGGTTGCACAATGCTAGACTCAGGAACTGGACTATCAGGACCAGGAGAAGAAACTGGGCTAGCACTCCCAAAAAGGTTTCTAGCGGCAGATCTGTTTTGTAATCCAGTCATAGGAGCTGGATTTCCACCAGGTGCAGTGGAAGGACCAACAGGAGTTCCAGGTGAAAAGAGATCTCCCCCCTCATCAGATGAATAAGAAGGTCTATACTCAGGTGAAGAAAGAGAGGGGGTAGGAGGGGGGGTAGGAAAGGGGCGGGGTGTGTTCTTTTGCTGAGCAGCAATTTTTTCTAAAAGGCTCACAACCTGCGCTTTCCATACGTCTGAAAGGATCTCGTCATCAGCAACGGCTTCCTTCAGTTCATCAAGTTTTCCATAAAGTTGTTGAATCTGTGCTGGTGAGATGGCATCAGGTCTGTCTCTTATCCCCTTCAAAAGAGTTTCCATTCGGGCTTGATACTGACGATCTCTCGCCTTTTCCCTATTACTGCGTTGTGTCTGACGTAAGTACTCATTATAAGTTGCATCCAGTCTCACTCTGAATGCTTCCATCTCACGTAATTGTCTTTGCTCGAATTCTCTCTGTTCAACCCGTCTCTGCTCTGCCCTCCTCTCAGCTATTGTTGGTACAGGTGGAGGAGCGTAGCCTGCAAGAGGTTTCACTCCATACCCAATCAGCCTCCCCTGCTTATCGCCACCCATCCTCTCTGTAATCACCCGTCGTATCTCGGCATCATTTGCCTTCGCCAATACATCAGGGTGCATTCCCATCTTCTGAGCAAACTGACGAAGAAGTTCCGAAGATCCTCCTCCACTGATGATCAGCTGTGATTCAGGTGGTCCCCAAGAAGGGAGAAACTTCCCCATCTTAGCTGCGGCTTCCACCGCTTCTGGTGCAACCTGTCCTCGATCAAGAGCTCCCTTCCCCTCCACTTGAAGCCCCATAAAGGGTACGAACCTCCTCCTTAAGTTCCCTTTGTCTCCATAGATCGCTCTTGCACTCCCAAAATCTGATTGACTGCCTCCAGGTGCCTGCTTCGATTGTCCAAAGAGATCTTGCCAGCTGCTATGAGGTCTGGAGAAAGAAGTTGTAGAGTAAACCTGTGACCCCCTCTTTCTCTTCATCGTCTTTTTTTTTCCAACTCCCCTCCCCTCTTTTTTTCTTTGAATTCTAAAAGAGGGAAATCTAAAATGAAGCAAAATGAAAGAGAGAGCTTTTTTTTTGGTTGGGAGGGTCCATTTTTTTTAATAATAATTTCTTCCCCTCTCTCCTCCTCTCCTTCCCCTCTCTCCTACATAATAATCCTCTTCCTCCTCACCACTTCGATAGCGGTCTCCACCTTCATCACCATCGTTGTATCCTTTGTAGGCTTTCTCTCTCCCTTTGTTGGAAGGAGGGGGGTTCTTCCTTTGTCTTTTCTGTGGAGGGGGGGCTCTCACTCGGGAATGATAATCCATCCGTGTATCTTCATCATCATCGCTGTAGTAATAAGAGGGCTCCTCTCTCTTCCTCCTGCTGCTCCCTCCCCTACCCCTACTCCTCCCTCTCCCTTCCTCAGGTGAGTCATATCTCCTCTCCTCTTCTTCTTCTTCCTCTCTTCCCCTCTTGGTGCCTTTCCTCACTCTCTCTTTGTTGGGGGTGGGTGCTTTCCTCTTGCCCTTAGGAGGGAGTGGCAAAGGTTTTCCTCCTCTCCCCTTCTTCTTAGTCTCCTCTCCTTCATCAATCTCCCCTTCCTCCATAGGTGAGGGGGATTCCTGCTTGGGTGGCTTAGGGTAGGTGCTCCCCTTACTCCTCTCTCTGAATGACAACCCATTCTTCTCCTTGTAAGCTTTCCAAGAGGGACCTGCCAAAGAGATCGCTGCAGCATAAGAGACGTTGTTTTTCTCAGCGTACGCCTTACAGTGCTTGTGCCAAGGGTTCTCCTTCATTTCCCCTGTCTCCCTGTCCTTCTCCTTCCCCTTCCTCCCATCCAAATCATAAGTCCTGTTGTACAAGGTCTTTGCTGCTGCCATCGTTGTTTCCTGAAAAATGAAAAATACAGCAACTCTTTCCTTCCTCCCTTAACTTGTTCCACGGTTTCTCCCACTACTCTCATAAGAAACCCTAATAGCAACAAAAAATCACTTTATGGATTCTAGACCTCTCTCTTTTATTCATGAGATACTTAAGACGCTTGACTCATCTCAATGTCTTGCGCCAAAGAGGGGAGTTCTTCTTCTTCTTCTCTCTTACTGGGTTCAATGTAGCCTTCTTCATGTGTGATTGCATAAACCTCATCCACTGCAGCGTAGAACCCCTTTGGGTATCTTATCGACCCCTTGTACCCCTTCAACTTCAAGTTGCTGTTCACCTTCGACAAGAAGTTGTACCAAAGCTTCTTCCAAAACTTCAACTGCTTCTCACTCCTGCACCAGAAGATGAATTGCTCCACCTCTTTCTCCTCAAAAGCCAACTCAATCTTGTAGTTGAAAATCGTCGCCTCACTCACTTCCTTGATCGTCGCCTTCGTCTTCTTCTTCCCAATCTTCTCCCCCAAAAACTCTCTGGCACCCGTCAGTAGTTGGTCCTTGATCATCTTCTTGTAAAAGTAGTCCAAGCAGAACGTCGTGTTCTCCTCTACTCCAGTCTCCTTGTGTTTCTGTGTAACCCCCATCTCAGTGCAGACCTGGACGATCGCTCCTTCAATCTCCTCCTCAACCATAGTCTCCAACCCCTCAAATAAACTCTCCTCCAATGTTCTCTTTGGGGCTCCTGTCCCTCCCCCTCCAACACTTCCCTTAACGCGTATCGATGGACCTCCAACACTACTCCCTCCTCCAAAGATCCCCTCCCCACCACTGCCATTCCCTCTTCCCACCGTAAAGTCCTTCTTATCGGTAGTTGCTGCTTCCTTCGCATTTCCCTTTCCCAAGACGCTTTTGCTGCTCATCTTCTTTTCTGCTAAGAGGGATTCCTTGTTCTGCACCTTTTCTCAATAGGTCTCTTTTCTAATGGGATATTCCGTGTCCCCCTCAAAAACACCCAGTCTTTAAATAGAACCCTTCTTCTCTTTTATTCCCCCCCTCTCTCTCATAAGGAAGCAGACAAGAAGCAAAAGTAACCCCCATTGCCTCCTGTCTACTTCCCCCCCCTCAACCCCTCTTTCCCTGAAAGAAAATAAACCAACAGCCACTCGCCGCTCCCCCTCTTCTCACCCCCTTCCTCTTCCCCCCCCTAAAATCCCCCCACCCTCACCCGAAATCTCCCACTCCCCTCCTCCGACCCCCTCCGACCCTCCTCCGACCCACCTCCGATCTCCCTCCG
>Ga0180437_10004287_pt1 | contig 20403 bp, 14 predicted proteins | sample SS_ome_4_FD_132410 | JGI IMG/M metagenome (GOLD analysis project Ga0180437, IMG submission 132410) | Hypersaline lake sediment archaeal communities from the Salton Sea, California, USA - SS_3_D_1 metaG | ecosystem: Environmental > Aquatic > Non-marine Saline and Alkaline > Hypersaline >... | reverse complement strand
GGCCCTCCTGGGGAACACCGCCACGTATCCGGATACCGGAAATGGGCATCGCCAGATAGCAAGAAGCTACTGCGGCATGCGGTCGAGTACACCCGACGCGGCGAAGGTGACAACGCGCGCTGGGAAGATGTTGACGATGTCATCCAGATCTACCATATCCCCAGCGACACCCTCACAGATCTGGTTCGCTCTCGGTGCAATGTGGACCCCGTGCGTGTGTACGGAGACTCGGAGTCGTGGGCACCAGACAGCAGGCGGATCCTCTTCACCCAAGGCAAGGTCATCAGTTGGCAGCAGGAGCAGTACGAGCCTGACCTGTACGTGCTGGAGCTGCCCGGCGAGGTGCCACCAGAGGATGAGCCGCGAGCAACAGAGGGTGCACCACAACCAACAGAGGCCGCACCAGCCCCAGAGCCCGCGCCCGCTGTGCCCGCGGAACAGCTCTTGGCGGCACACCTGATTCGGCTCGAGTACCTCACCGTCCAGCAGGCACTGGACTCCATGCCGGACAGCAAGAAGGCGTACCTGCAGACTAACCCGGAGCGGAACCTGTTGATCGTCAACGGCCCGGCCGAGGTGGCCGATCAGATCCGGGGATACCTCGCCAACATCGACACACCGGCCCCGCAGGTGACGCTCGACGTCCTGGTCATGGAGATGTCCAAGACCGCCAGCCGCAACCTCGGTCTGGACTGGACCCACGCAGAAGGCCACATAGGAGCCCAGCTCCCTCTCGGAGACTTCGGCTCCGGCCGCATCTTCTATCAAGGGGTGGACACGCTGGACGAAGAGTTCTTCCTCTCCCTGAGCGCCCTGGAGGAGAAGGGCCAGGTGAGCATCAGGGCCAACCCGCGGCTGGTCGCCCTCAGCGGCAGCTCAGCCACCATGAACATCCGGCGGACCAAGTACTACTTCTACACCCAGGGGTACGATCAGTTCGGCCGGCCCATCATCCAGCAGAGCGACATCTCCGCCGATATCACAGGCAAGATCACCCCTCGGGTCCTGGGTGAGGGGCACATCCTGGTAGAGGTGGAAGTAGGGGTCGGCAACTTCACCTTCACCTCCACCAGCAGTCTGCCCGACGTCACGACCCGACGGGCAACAGCCAGCGTCATGGTGAACGAAGGTGAGACGCTCATGATCGGCGGACTGGTGCTGACACAGGAGACCAGGTCAGTCAGCAAGACGCCCCTGCTGGGAGACCTGCCGCTCCTTGGACAGCTCTTCCGCTCCACTCACCGAAAGACAGAGGAGAACGTCCTCACCATCCTGATCACACCCCGCCTCACTGGCTATGGCGATTCGGACAGCGACTAGTACTTTCCGCACATTGGACCGGCCGGAGAATTGGCAGCGCGACTGCGCCCCACCTGGGTCCGGGGCGCAGTCTCCTTTCTCCTGGCGCAGGTCCGCTTTTCTGCCCGTAGAAGTCAGGCTTCACCTCTCGCATCAGGAGGGCCATGATGCCCGGGCGCAGTGATCGTGAGTTCGAGCAGTGGGCTAAGGAAGCGCTGGGGCCGAGCCGGCGTACCGTCTACCGCGGCGCGTCGCTGCGCGCGGTCGCCATGCCCCTCGGCGGCATAGGCACCGGCTCCATCGCGCTCTGCGGAGATGGCGGCCTGCGCCAGTGGCAGATCTTCAATGCAGTCAACCACGCAGCACATGTTCCGCACAGCTTCTTCGCCATCTGGGCGCGCCCGCGGCCGGGCGCGCCCCTCGCCAGGGCGCTCCAGAGCAGCGCGCTCTACGACGACGAGGATTTCGATCCCCCACTGACCTCCAGCGACCACCTCGTGCCCGAAGAGTCACGCCGTCTGCTGGACAAACTCCCGGGCGTGGAGACCATCGAGTTCTTGGGCGAATACCCCATCGCCCACATCGATTATCTGGACCCCCAGCTTCCCGTCGAAGTCTCCCTCGATGCTTTCACCCCCATGATCCCCCTCAGTTCGACAGACTCGGGCCTCCCGGTCATCCTCTTCCAGTTCACCGTGAAGAACCCGACCGAAAAGGCAGTCTCCGTTTCCCTCGCCGCCGCGCTCCAGAACCCAATCGGGTGGGACGGCCGGAAGCCCATTCGCGGCGCTGAGTGTCCCGACTACGGCGGCAATGTCAATCTGCCAGTCGCCCTGCGAGGCCTCAGCGGCCTCTATCTCACCAATCCCCGGCTGGCTGCAGAAGCGCCCGAGTACGGCACGATGCTGCTCGCCGCCCTCGCCGAAGAGACTTCTTTCCTCGCTCAGTGGCATGACCTCGACCTCTTCTGGCGGGACTTCGCCTCCGACGGCCGCTTCGATTCCCAATCGGAAGCCGGTGCAAGTGATCGCGGGCGGACCTGGAACGCGGCCCTCGCCGTTCCGTTCACGCTCGCACCCGGCGACAGCAAGACCACAACCATAATCCTCGCTTGGCATTTCCCGAACCGCACCGTGAGCTGGGACCAGACCGGCTTTGGCGTCACCGACACCGAAAGCCGGTTCCGCATCGGCAACATGTACGCCAACTGGTTCCACGACGCGCTCTCGGTGGGAGACTACGTCCGACACAACTTCGAGCGACTCGCCGCCGAGACTCGCCGATTCCGCGACACCTTCTACGACAGCACGCTGCCGTACTGGCTGCTGGACGCGGTCTCCTCACAGACCTCGACCATCCGCAGCCCCACCTGCATGTGGACCGAAGACGGGAACTTCCACGGCTTCGAGGGATGCTGCGGCGCGAGCACCGCCGGCTGGTGTGAGCTCGGCGGCTGCTGCCCTCTCAACTGCACCCATGTCTGGAACTACGAGCAGGCCCTCGCGCGCCTCTATCCCGACCTCGAACGCACCATGCGGCGCACAGATCTCCTCGCGCAGATCTCTCCTCAAGGCGCAATCCCACACCGCACCGTCCTGCCGCTCTACCTTCCGAGATGGCAAGACCAGGGGCCCGACTCGCAAGTCATCGCGGCCGACGGGCACTTCGGGACCATCCTCAAGACATACCGCGAGTATCTCGCCTCCGGTGACCGCGCGTTTCTCGACGAACTCTGGCCCGCCGTGAAGAAGGCCATGGCCTATGGCATGGACCGGTGGGATGCCGACGGCGACGGCCTTCTCGACGGGCCTCAGTGGAACACCTACGACCTCAACTTCTACGGCCACAACACATTCTGCACCGGGTTCTACCTGGCGGCGCTGCGAGCCGCGGAAGAGATGGCCCGCATTCAGGGCGAGCGCGAGCTGGCGGCGACCTTCCGGGCGCGCTTCGACGCGGGGTCGGCCAAAGTCGACGAGCTTCTCTGGAACGGAGACTACTACGAGCAGAAGTACGACGCGCGCAAGCATCCAGAGTTGCAGTACGGCGCTGGCTGTCTGTGCGATCAGCTCATCGGCCAGTGGTGGGCGCATCTGCTGGATCTCGGCCACATCCTGCAACCCGATCGCGTCCGCCGCGCGCTCGACTCAGTCTGGCGACACAACTTCCGCCGCGACTTCGTCGGCTTCCAGCAGCAGCGCTACTTCGCCTCCCAGCACGACAAGGGACTCCTCGTATGCACGTGGCCGAACGACGGACGGCCCGACAAGCCAATGTACTACTGCGACGAGGTCTGGACCGGCGCGGAGTACGAGGTCGCCTCCCACATGCTCATGGAGGGCCTCATCGAGCCCGCTCTGCTCATCACCAAGGCCGCTCGCGACCGCTACGACGGCCGTCAGCGCAGCCCCTGGAACGAGGTCGAATGCGGCGACCACTACGTGCGCGCCACGAGCAGTTGGGCCGTGCTCGAGGTTGCCGCCGGCTACCACTACTCGGCGCCCGACCGCCGACTTCGCTTCGCCCCGCGCATCGAGCCTGAAGACTTCCGCTCCTTCTTCGCCACCGAATCGGCCTGGGGATCCTTTTCGCAGCGGAAGGAAGGCCAGCGGCAGATCGAGACCCTTTCAGTCTCCTGGGGCAAGCTCCGGGCGCGCACATTTGAGTTTGCGCGCGTGCGGCCGCGCCGGCACCTGCGGAGGGTGGATGTGCGTCTTGCCGGGCGGCCGGTGAAGGCGACATGGGAGGAGGAGCAGGGGCGGGTCACTGTGCGCCTGGCGCGCACTGCCTCTGTAGCCGCGGGGAAGGCGGTGGAGGTGACGTTGCGCGGCCGCTGAGCGGGGTCACCAGGAAGGGAGACATATGGCACCGATATCTCGACGTCGCCTGCTGCGAAGTTCAATGGTGTTGGCGCTGTGCGCGGCGGCAGCCGCGGGCTGCGGCAAGGAACCCCAGGAGACTGCGCCGCGGCCTACGACCCAGGTGAGTCTCACGCTGCGTGCACAGCCAGAGGGGATCGTCACTCCGAGGGTCGAGCCGGCAGGTACGAGCGCCGGTGAGGTGATGCCCTCGGAGCTCGATGAGATCAAGAGGATCCTCGAGGCCCGTGCCGAGGCGGCGGGCTTCAGCGATCTGAGGGTAGAGCCGCGGCCGCCAGACTCCCTTTTCGTAGAGTTCGCCTGCGCCGGCGACCCAGAGTGGGCGAAGGCGCTGCTCACAGACACAGGACTTCTCGAATTCCGCGCGATCCCGCGGCGCTATGCTCGAGAGGCCACAGCGGTTGGCGAGATGCTCTGGCGAGACGACAGTGGTACGGCAGTGGATGCATCCGACGTCGTCGGCCAATCGCCTGTCATCGTATCGGGCCGGGACTTCGCGCCGACGTCGCGCGTCGAGGCCGGTCCGGATCGCCGCACTGGAGTTACCTTCTCCCTACGGGACGAGGCACGAGAGGCATTCCAGGTCTTCACACGCGATCATGTGGATACCTACCTCGCGATTGTCTTCGACGGCGAGTTGCTCTCGTGTCCGATGATCCGGTCGGCCATCCTCGGAGAGGGTGTGATTGAGGGTGGCTTCGACGAACCGGGTGGCAAGGATAGGGCCGAGAAGCTCGCCATTCTCATCAACTCTGGTCCGCTGCCCCTGGACCTTGAATGCGTGGACAGCACGAGCGAACAGCTACCCCAGTAAGGCGGCCTCGATCTCGCGGAGTGTCCCGGCCAGCCGGAACGCCCGGTAGTACTTATGCATCACCTCGCCGATGGCGCGGAGCACTAGCTCTTCGCCCCACTCGCCTGCAGTCTCCATGTTCGCGTAGAGCCTCCGGCGCGCGGCCGCGACCTCGGGGTCTGCCCAGATATAGCGGCATCCGGTGCGCACCAACCATCCCTGGCGCTCGGGCGACAGCTCGTCGAATGATCCGCCCTCCTCGTCAGGCAGCCGCCACTTCTCCCACCGGCCGCTCGCCACCACCGCCTGCCGCAAAGCATCCATCAGGCCCGACTTCTCTGACACCTTGCCCTCCCCCGCGAGCCTCTCCTCATCCGCCACGAGCTTCTCGAGCGCCGCGTACTCCGCCTCCGTGAACTCCGGCCCCACGTTCGCCCCTCCCATCCCCGCCTCCGCATAGGCCTCCGGATTCGACACCGAGTCGGTATAGTGACCTTTGATGACCGACCCGTACGGGGCCGCCGCCTCCGTCAAGCGCCGCGCGACTACGGGATCGAACTCCGTCGTGTGCAAGTCCGTGCCCACTTTCCCCACCACGAAGCAAGGCCACACTTCCGGAAAACCTCGCTCCTCCAGACCCATCTTCAGCCCGTCCAGAAACCGCCCAAACACCCTCATGTCCGCCAGGCCGCCGTGCACCTCCTCCGTGCCCACCTCATAGCTCACCGGCGGCAGCCCCTTCTCCCGTCGGTGGGACTCCGCGAACTCCAGCAGCTCCAGCGTCCGCTCGATCACGACGTCGATAGGCATAGGCTGGTCAGGCGGAAGCGTGCGATCCACCGTCGGGTCGACGTGCAGCAAATCGTACCCTGCGTCCAGGCACGCTGTTAGGGAGTCCTTGACCCCCTGCATCGCTCGCTCCAGCGGCCACTTCTCGCGCGTCTGAACGTCCTTCAGCCACGGGCCCCCGTGGTCCAGGCCCACGACCACAGGCCCCTCATACCCGGCCGCGGCAGCCTCGCTGCGCGCCAGCTCGACGAACACCTCCTGCGTCCATCCCGTGTAGCCGCCGTCCAGATCCACCTGGTTCAGCGTAGCAGCGAAGAACAGCGGAGCCCGCGCCTCCTTCGCCGCAAGCATGGATGCCTTGACCACCGCCTCCGAATTCGGGCACACTGCCAGTATGGTAGGAACGGTTTCCTCGCCAGCGAAGCCATCTCGCAGCGCCCGCAGGATGACGTCGGCAAGCGGCCTCCCCTCGGCCTCCGCTTGCCTGCGAATCGAACTCCCGTCGGCACGCACCATGGTTGATCTCCTCACTGCCCATCATTCGCTGGCGGTTGCGCCGAACCCCTCCGGAGGGCACCTCGAATGCAGCACCTGGTAGTCGAGACAGACTGGCTCGGCGAACGCATCCGGACCTTCCGCGACCTCATCCCGCGCGAGCCGCGGGCGCTCTTCGTGGGCCTCAATCCCTCGCCCGTCAGCCTGGCTGCGGGGCATTACCACCAGGGGCGTCTCGGGAAGCGAATGTGGCGGCGGCTGGAGCAGAGCGGCCTCATCCCCTCGCCGCCGCCGGGCTCCTATCACGACGAGTGGCTCTTCCGGCTCGGCTTCGGCCTCACCGATCTCGTCAAGCGCCCGAGCCCGAGCGCGCGCGATCTCACCTCGCGCGACTTCGCCCACGGACGCGCCCGCCTGCTCGCACTGCTGCAGGGGGCGCACCCGCCGCTCATCTGCTTCGTCTACAAGCTGGCCGCGGAGCAGGCCCTGGACAAGCGACTCCCGCCCGGCGCCGGCCTCCTGTCCGCGCGGCTCGAGGGCGCGCAGGTCTTCCTGATGCCAGGGCCGTATTCGACAAACGCGGAGGCAGGTAGGATATTACGCACACTGAGGGCATAGCTGCGGAAACGAAGCGGCACCGGTTGAGGCCGGAAGGCCCTCGCGCTAGCGGTTCTGCTCCCGGTAGCGCGCCGGCGTCGAGCCGTACTGCTTCACGAAGGCGCGATGCAGGTGGCTGCCGTCGGTGAATCCCGTTCTCTCGGCAATCGCTTCAGTCGACAGATCGGTGGACAGCAGCAGCTTCGCCGCCGCGCCCGCCCGCGCACGGAGACAGAACTTCGCGAAGCTCATCCCCATCGTGTTCCGGAACACCTCGCAGAAGTGCGCGCGGCTCAGCCCGCACGTCGTAGCGGCCTCGGCCACCGTCACCCGGCGCAAGAGCTGCGAGTGGACCCGGACAAGGGCCGGCATGATCCGCGGCAGGTTGCTGGCCGACACTCCCGGCTGGCCGTTCGGCCGGGCAGGAGGCTTCCACTCCCGACCCAAAGTCAGCAGCAGCCGCAGCAGGTCCAGCCGCATGGCCGCCTCCCACCCCGGCCGCCTCTGCTCGAACTCCTTCAGGAGCTCGTGGCCTAGAGCCAGCACCGCCGCGCGCATCTCCTCGGTCGTCGTCCTGGGCCTCTGACTTGGGGGCACTGCGAAAAGGCTCAACCACGGCAGGTGGCAGAGAGTTTCATCCCCGAGGAACTCCGGCCGGAAGATCAGGACAACATCCCGCGTCCCCGGTTCCGTGGTTCTCCAACCATGGGTCTCCCACGTGGCGCACATCCACACGTCACCGGGCACCACCGGGAACACCAGGTCGTCGAAGTGGCGCTCCTGCGCCCCGGACAACACCACACCCACCTCCATGCCATCATGCACATCGATCTCGAGCGGCTGCTCCTCCGGGTAGAAATTGCTGTTGGGGTAGAGGGGTGTATCGGCCGATAGACTGTAGTCGTAACGCCTCGTGCTGGCGCCGGGATCGATGCCGAAGCCGGTGACCGGTGGAAGCCTCTCCATATGAACCATATTAGCGAGCCGACGTCGAGTTTTCAAGAACTCGCAGCCGACTGATCCGGCCGGTCATCTCGACCGCTCCCCGAGGAATCCCGCACCGCGCATGGAACGAGGCCTGGCGTGTCCGTGCGGGACGCCCGCACGATTGCTGAGGGCGATAGAGGCGTCGTGTGAGGGAGCGCAGGCGCATCTGGCGAGGGGTCGTGATCGGCACGGTGCTGCTGCCGATCAACGCGCTCTGGGTGCTCTACATGGAGCACATCGCCGCCCACGGCCCCATCCCCTCGACCATCTCCCTCTTCTTCAACGTCGTGTTCATCCTGTTCTTCCTGGCCCTGGCGAATGCGTTGCTCCGCCGGCTTCGCCCGCTCTGGGCGCTCACCCGCGGCGAGCTCATCGTCGTCTACGTCATGCTGACCACGAGCACCTCACTTGCCGGCCTCGATGGCATGCAAGTGCTCCTGCCGGTGATGACCCACGGATTCTGGTTCGCCACCCCCGAGAACCACTGGGACCGGATGCTCCGCGACGCGCCGCTCTGGCTCGTCGTGCCCGACCGCGACATCCTCTACGGCTACTACAACGGCTCCTCCAGCCTCTACCAGCGTCCCGTGATCGGCGCCTGGCTCACACCCGTCCTCTGCTGGACGGGGTTCATCGCAGTGCTCATCTTCGTGCTGCTCTGCATATCGGTCATCGTCCGCTCGCAGTGGGCCGAACGAGAGCGCCTCACCTTCCCGATCATCAGGCTGCCCCTCGCCATCATCGATCCGCAGACCTCCCTCTGGCGCAACCCCCTCCTGTGGATCGGATTCGTTGCCGCCGGCGCCATCGACCTGCTCAACGGCCTCCACTATCTCTATCCTGCGCTGCCCTATCTCTCGATCGCACCGACCCTCGACAACTACGGCTCCAACGACCTGATGCGATACATCCAGGACATGCCCTGGGCGGCCATCGGCTGGCTCCCGGTGACCTTCTATCCGGCCGTCATCGGCCTCGCGTTTCTCCTGCCCCTGGACCTGCTCTTCGCCTCCGTCTTCTTCTTCTTCTGGTGGAAGGCGATGTTTGTCCTTGCCGCCGCCCTCGGCATCAGCCAAGGCTTCGCCGAGGAAATGTCGAAGAGCGTTTTCCCCTACCACAACGAGCAGATGTTCGGCGGCTACCTCGCCATCGCCGTCGGCCCGCTCATCATCGGCCGCCGCCACTATCGTCACGTCTGGCTTCGGATCATAGGGCGTCGGTCCGAGCTTGACGACAGCAATGAGGGCCTCAGCTATCGCGTCGCCGCGATCGGCATCCTCCTCGGCATCGCCGCTCTCGTCGCCTTCAGCATCCACGCCGGGCTCCCCCCACAGCTCGCCATCCTCTTCTTCCTGATCTACTACGTCATCTCCCTCGCAGTGGCCCGCGTCCGCGCCGAGTTCGGCTCCCCCGTCCACGACTTCCACTGGGCAGGCCCGGGCCAGACGATCATCTACGTCGGTGGAACCATGAACATCCGGAATCGCGACCTCACCGTTCTCAGCCTCTTGTGGTGGTTCAACCGCGCCTACCGCTCACACCCCATCGGCAACAACATCGAAGGCCTCCAGATGGCGGCCGAGACTCGCTCCCCGAGCCGCGCGGTCGCAGCTGCCATCGTGCTGGCCGCCGTGCTGGGAGTCCTGGCCGTCTTCTGGGGCTGGCTTCACTACGCCTACGGCCTCGGCGTCGCGTCCAAGTGGCTCGGCGGAGACGCGCGCGGAGTCGAAATGTGCTCGAACCTGCAGTCCTGGATCGAGAACCCGCGGGAGGCGAACTTCGGCTCTCTCTTCGCCGTCGCGGCCGGCTTCGGCGTCACCATGCTCCTCGCCGCGGCCCGCACCGCCTACGTCGGCTGGCCACTCCACCCCGTCGCCTACGCGCTCTCCGCCAGTTGGTCCATCCATCTCGTCTGGATGCCCATGCTCATAGCCTGGATCGCAAAGACGCTCATTCTGCGCTACGGCGGCCTCCAGACCTACCGCCGCGCGCTGCCCCTGTTCTTCGGCCTGATCCTGGGGGAATCCGTCGTCGGATGCGCCTGGCCCATCGTCGGCCTGCTCTTCGATCTCCCCACCTACAGCTTCTGGGGGCTGTAGCTGGCATCGAGGCCCCTCGCGCTCCGCAGGCGACGCGGCCGCCGCAGCCTACGCCGCACCCTTCCGCGCTTCTTCCAGCGCCTTCGCCACCCCCTCCCGCATCAGGTATAGCGACTTGTGCATGATGGTATCCCCGGTGGCCGGATCCATGTTCATCGTCGCCAGGCACGGATAGGAGTGATGAAGCTGTCCGGCCTTCTCCGGAAGCGAGTCGTCCGCTGCCAGACCCACCAACTTCTCCGCCACGAAGTCCGTCAGCCCGCACGGCGATCCCTTCACGACCTCTGCCGCCGCCACCTTTCCTTCACTGATCCGCAGTCTGAAGGTCGGCGCCCCCACCCCGAACTCCTCACAGAACTCCGCGATCGCAGGCGTGCTGGGCTCCAGCGCGCAGAAGGGCTTGGGAAAGGCCGATTCCATGTCATTGCTCGCGCATGCCTGCGTCACCTGGCGCTGGAGTCCCGGCTTGATCCAGTTCGGATCCTCGATCGGCGCGATCAGAGCCTTGGTGCTCCCACCCCCCACCATGCTCGGAATCTCCAGCAGGATCTCAGGGTGGATGTTGATGGCGATGATGACATCCCCTGCCCCCAGCTCGGCCGGCAGATACTCCTCCGCGTCGTCCAATACCGGAGGCAACGACCGCGGCACCTGATACGCGTCGACATCGGCGCGGGAGAACGACGACAGATATGCAATCACACGCTCAGGATACCGCCCGCCAACGTGGACGATCTCCACACGCACCCTAGTTGCCTCCTCACCTCATGTTCTCGCCGATGCTCGGTAGGCTTTCAGGAAATCGTCGGCATACACCGCCCGGTCCATCAGCAGCTCAGCAGCGATCATCGCGTCCATCAGATCCTTGTCCAGTACATCGACGATTGCCGCGTCCAGACCCGCGGCAAGCGTCATCACCAAATACGTGCGGTTGATCAGCTCCCGCTGCGTCGTCCCCTGCGAGACGTTGCTCAGCCCCAGCACTGTCTTCGGCGGCGGATCGGACAGCACTTTGATGTTTCTGATGGTCTCCAGCACGTGTCCCGGCGTCGGCTGCGTCACATTGACCGGCAGGATCACCGCGTCGATCATCACTCGACTCGGGTCCAGGCCCTTCTCCATCGCCGCCGCAACGACGCGAAGTGCTATCTCCCCCCGCCCGTTTGCGTCCCGCGGTATCCCATTCTCGTCGATGGTCAAGGCGATGACCGTCGCGTCATGCTCTATCGCCATCGGGATGAAGATATCGAGCTGCTCCTGCTGTCCCTTCGTCGAGTTAATGATAGAGCCCGGCCCGGCCAGCTCCAGGCCCTTCGTCATGACATCGGGCTTCGTCGTGTCGATCGCCAGGGGCGCGTCCGTCACCTCCCGGATCGCCTTCACCAGCCACTCCATGGCCACCAGCGGATCCTCCGCGCTCGGGCCCACGTTCACGTCGAGCGCCTGCGCGCCGGCCTCCAGCTGCGCCTTCGCCAGCTCCTGAATCGGCCCCGGATTGCTCTCCCTGATCGCTCCCGCGACCGACTTGAACATCCCGTTGATGCGCTCACCGATGGCGTACATACCTCAGGCCTCCTCGCCCATGAGAGAATCGAACGTCTTGCGCAGCAGCCCCACCGCCCGCGGATGCCACATGACGAATATGTGGGTCCCCCCGTGCAAGAAGCACGTCGCCGTCGTCGCCTCCCACACCACGCCTCGCTCCTCCGCCGCACCCCACTCCGGCGCCGTATCCTCCGGGGTCCTCGCCTCCTTCGCCTTCCAGCTCTCCGACCCCACCACCGCCAGCATCGGCATCGACAGCATTCGATCGCCGGAGAGTGCCGCCAGTCGCGTTCGCTCCATGATCGAATAGGCGTACTCCATCCCGTACCCCAATCCCCCCGTCGACTGAAACATCACGATTCGCGACAGATCCAGCCCCATATCCGATACCAGGATGTTCACTTGCTTCTGAATATTGATGTCCAGCGGCGCCTCCGCGATCAGCTTGTGGCCGTCCGCCATACAGGCCGCCGCTATCGTCTTGTAGTTGTCCTCGGTCGCCGCCCCCAGCAGGCAGTTCTCACCCGCCGCCACCTCGCTGCAGCGCGGCATGATCTCGTTATCCTTCTCCGACTGCCCACACCCCCAGACGATAAGCGGCACCCCGACCGCCTCCAGCACCGACTTCACGGTCTGCGCGCACTCCTCCGGCGACCGGTCCGCCTGGTCCGGATGAGCCCCGAGCAGCCGCAGACAAATCATGTCGGCGCCGAACTCGTCCACGCATTTCCCGGCCCACGCTCCGGGGTCCTCGGCGACATCCCCGAACGCCTCCTGCATCGCCGCCGGCCAGTTCTGGGGCACAACGTCGAGCACTTCCATCGCGACGGCCGGCAGATGCGGAGTCTTCCCCTCGAAATGGAGGAAGGGCAGGGTCGTGTCGCCTCCGACCGTCACCACCGAGGTGCGGGTGCCGCCCTCCTCGGAGGTCGCGCCGATCGTCACCTCGTTCACCGCACTCGCCCACTTCTCCACCGACATCTCAAAAGCCATCGCTCACTCCCCTTCTGCGCGATTCCCCGCTCCCGCCCACACTGGAATCCATCAGCTCAACCCGAGAACGCCGCGCACGCGGTCCATGTCAACATGCTTCCGGAACAGCGCCCGCGCGCGCTCCACCTTTGCAGTTTCCCGAACCCGAAGCCGGCCCGTGATGTGCTCGATGCGCTCCACCGTCGCAAGCGTATCGTGCGGCGCCAGCAGCAGCGGCACCCCGAGCTGTTGCGCCCGCTTCACGATCGGCCCGCTCGGGTAGATATTGCCGGTCAGCACAACGGCCTTCGTCGCCGTCTGCAGCGCGGCCAGCTGGATATCCGCTCGGTCTCCGCCCGTGATCACCGCTTTGTCCGCCAACTGCCGGAAGTACTTCGCCGCGCTCCCCACACCCATGGCTCCGATAACGAAGTGCACGATCAACTCGTCCCGCGCCTTCTCGCAACACAGCAGCTTCGCGGGAAGGTGCTCGCTCAGCTCCCCCACCGTGATCGCCCCCAACAGATCGTCTTCCGGCAGCACCCCCAACACCGGTATGCCCTGCCGCTCCAGACACTGACCGAGTTCTCCCCGCAGCGCCTCCGCGTCATCCGGCCCGACGAAGTTGAAGATCACGCCCGCAAACCGTTCCCCCAGCAGCCGACGGGCCAGCATCACTTCCTCCACCGAAGCATCCGAGGCCGACCTTGCCATCACCACCACCCGCGCCTCCAGCAGCTCAGCCACCGCCGGCGCCGAGAGCCCGAGCAGCGACCCGCGCGCCAGATCCCCGATGCCTCCCAAGATCATCACATCTCGGTCGGCCGAGGCCTTCGCGTACGCCTCCTTGATCTTCTCGCCGAGCTTCCCCACCTCCCCGCGCAGCGCTTTCTCTGTCACCTCCGGCGTCACCAGCACCGGGCAGATCACATCCAGGGGGGCCTCCGGGTGCAGCCGATTGCGGATGAAGTGCGCGTCCTCGTCCGTCGTCACTCCCTCCACCTCGTGGCGCAGCATCCCAAGCGGCTTCAAGTACCCCACCTTGTAGCCCCTCTCCCGCAGCTCGAGTCCTATCGCGAGGGCCGTCAGCGACTTCCCAGCGAAGGCATCCACAGACGTGATGTACAGCGGCCTGGTCATACCGTCAGCTCCAGCTTCCCGGCCACCGACGGGAAGAGCTTCAGATCAGTGTGCGGCAGGAACAGCCCTGACACGTAGCGATCCATGTACCCTGGCACCGTGCTCAACTCGAAATTGGTCATGCGACCGGTCAGCTCCTCCATTCGCTGACGCGCATCCCTTCCCAGCAGCGCCATCCTCGCGCCGATCACCGCTGTGTTGCCGACGAATCGGATTCGGTCCAGCGGCACGTCCGGCAGCAGCCCCGTGGTCACAGCGCTCTCCGCATCCAGGTAGTTGCCGAACGCGCCCGCGACCAGGATCTGCTCCACGCTCCCGACCTCGAGCCCGAGCGCGCGCAGCAGCGTCTCGGCTCCCGCGTAGACAGCCGCCTTCGACCGGATCAAGTTCTGGATGCCATCCTCCCCCAGCGAAATGTCATCGGCTCGGCCGATCTCCTCACCCCAGACCAGCACGAACTCCGGGCGCTCGTTCCTCACCCGCACCCGGCGGCTCGGGAAACCCAGGTTGATGCGCCCCGCGCGGTCGATCACACCCGCTCTCAGCAGTGTCGCCAGCGCATCCACCAGCCCGGAGCCGCAGATCCCGCGGGGCTTCGCATCCCCGATGGTCATGTACTCCACGCTGTCGTTCTCCAAATCGTAGGAGACGCGCTCCATCGCCCCAATCGTCGCGTACATCCCGTACTCCACTCCCGACCCCTCAAAGGCGGGCCCGGCCGAGCACGAGCAGCACGTGAGCCACTCCTCGTTGCCGATCACCATCTCGCCATTCGTGCCGAGATCGATGAAGAGCGTGAGCTTCGGAGACTCGGCCATCGCCGTCGCCAGCGTCCCCGCCGTGATGTCGCCGCCCACGTAGCTGCTGACGCACGGCGCCAGGTAGACCGGAGCGCCGGCCCGTATCGCCAGCCCCACATCCCCCGCGCGCAGAGTGCGCGCGTGCTGGAAAGCCGGCACATAGGGCTCCCGCCGGATCGCCGCCGGATCGACCCCCAGCAGCAGATGCGTCATCACCGTGTTCCCGACACACACCGCAGCGACCAAGTCATCCGGCTCGATCCCGTGGCCCTCGGCGAGTTCGCGCACACAGCGGTTTGCGCTGAACAGCACCCCCTTCCGCAGCTCCTCCAGGCCGCCCTCGTGCTCCTGCGCATAGATGATGCGCGATATCACGTCTTCGCCATGCGCAACCTGGTCGTTCAGGGACGCGCAAGCGTCCAGGAATCCCGCCGTTTCCAAGTCGATCAGATGCACCACCACCGTCGTCGTCCCCACATCGACCGCCACGCCGTACGTGCCGCGTCCCCCCTGTCGCTCGACTCCAAAGACGTCCCCCGTTCCCTCGAGATCGGCGACCAGCGCATCCACCTGCCACCCCGCGCTTCGCGCCAGCCGAGGCAGCGCGCGCAGCGCATCCAGCTCCATCCTGTATCCCGAGAAGTTGTCGCCCCTGCTCTCGCGCAGCGCCCTGAGCAGGCGTTCGCCGTCGCTTGGAAGTCGATCCTCATCGGGAGTCTCCAGCAGCAGCGGAACACGCTCCGCCAGCGGAGTGGCCGCCTCCCCCGGCGCCTCCATCTCCGCCTGGCCCATCAATATCTGAAGCTCCCCGCGCTGCGATTCCAGCGGCACCTCCACCACCAGGTCGTCCTCCACCGTGGCCTGACAGGCCAGCATCATCCCCCGTTCGAGTTCCTCTCTGGAAAGCTGGTCTCCGCGTCGCCCGCCCGGCCGGCCGAGCGTCACCAGCACCTTGCACTTCCCGCAGGTGCCCTGCCCCCCGCAGGCCGAGTCGATCGCCACCCCCGCCCCACTCGCCGCCTGCAGAATGGTGCGACCGGAGTCAACCTCTACACAGGCGCCGTCGGGTAGGAACACAACGATGTGACTGCTCATGGTACAGTGTCGCGACGAGCTGGGCACAACGCCCCCGCGGTCTCCTCATCGGCGCCGCCGCCGTCTCCTTCCTCCATCCCTACGAAGACCACGACTGCCGGAGAAAGCTCGGAATCCCGGAAGACTCGCGAGGCCCGACGAGCACCTCCCATTCCTCACTCAGCTCTTCCTCGAGCTTCCCGCTCAGGACCGCTACGTGGCCCGGAAGGATGAGCTTCCGATGCTTCACCTTGCTCCCAACGTCGAACGTCTTCACCTTCTCCGCGATGATCTCCGCGGTGAACTTCTCCGCCGCCCACGCCGTCAACACAGACGTTCCTTCGGTATCCACCACCACGACCCAGGCCGGCACCCGACTCGCCTCGACGTCCCCCTCCACCGTGAAGTACGTCAGCGAGAAGTTCGTGGTAACCAGCACCGGCGAGTCTTCGTCCGGGGTCCCGATCTGGTACACCCCCTCCTCGATCTGGATCGGCTTCTGCGGGTCCGTGTAGATGTTCTGCCGCACCGTCGCCAGCGTCAGCAGTTCCCACGCCTCCATCGCACCTATTACCACGATGCCCGCATACTTCATGATGTAGCTGCTTGCCTGAACGGCCTCCTCAAGCGGATCCTCCGCCTCCGTGAACGTGATCGTCGGAAATCCGAACGGGCGGAACCGCTTTCTGAGCGCCGCCCGGCGGATCGCCGTCTCGTTCGCCAGCACCTCCGCCGGCCTGCGCGCACCGGAGTCCAACACCAGGTCGGCGGCACCGGCGGCCTGGGCCTTCTCGCTCACCTCTGCCAACGACGAAAGGTCTCCTCCCCTCACGGCCAGCGGGCACCCGTGCTCCTTCGCCAGAGAGGCCATCGCCTCCACATTCTCCGCGGTGGCCGCGTAGATCAACGGCCGCTTCTCCGCGCACCCCGCCAGCGCCTGCCCCATCGTCTCGGCGTCCTCGCTCATCAGGATCAGCGGCACCGCCGACTCGGCCGCCGCCGATTGCGCCGCCTTCACGAACTGCTCTCCCTCTCCCCTCAGCCCCGCGGCGTCCAGCCGCAGCTCCTGACCCACGCGCTCGAAGGTCGTCTCACCGATCGCGGCGATCCGCTTCTTCCGCTCCTCCTCCGCCAGGCTCGCATCCACGAGCACCGCGATTCCCGTTGCGTGATGGAACGTCTCCTCGTGCCGGAACAGTACCGTCTCGTTGCCGATCTCGAGCTTCCGATCGCCCGCCCCGACGGTCACCAGCTTGATCGGCGGGGCCGAAGCTCCCTCCAGTGCCGCCTTCGCCTCCTCAGAGACGTGAGGGCACTGATCGAGCGAAGCCTGCTTCTGCGCCAGCTTCATAGCGAAGGCCAGACACGTCGGCACTCCGCAGTCGCCGCAGTTCGTCTTCGGCAGTTGCTTGAAGATGTCCAGGCCCGTGAGACCCACAGCTATTCCTCCAGTGCCAAGCTTCTCCCTGTCGTCACATCAACGGGTCCATCTTCAGAGCCGGGTGCTCGCGCTCCTCGAGCCACGGCATCAGCTCTTCCATGGTTGTCGCCACAGTCTCGTCCCCGATCTTATCGAGAAAATCGGAGAGCCCCATCTCATCTGCCCGCTCCGCGATACGATCCGCCAACGCCTCCTTCAGCTCCTTCGGCATCCACAGCACGCGGGGCAGGCCGCCCTCGGCCGAGATGAATTTCCGGCTCACCACGTAGAGCCGCCCGATCCCCAGAAAGCCGGGGGTCTGCATCCCGCCGCCCACCGTCCCGGCCAGCGTCGTGAACGGCATCCCGCACGGCGTCATGTCCGGATACTCGCGGTTCACGATCATCACGCCGCGCACCTGTCCGCTGGGCTCCGGGAGAATGGCCATGATGCACTCGAAGCAGCCGCAGGAGGTCATCGGGTCCTCCATCAGCGAGTAGGCGTTGAACCGCTCCACCGTCTTGTTGGAGGTCTGATAGACGAACTCGTTCACCCCCTCCCACTGCCCCTTCACTTCATCGATCACCTTCCCCTTCGCCACCGGCTGGTTCGGCCCCGCCGGGTTGATCTCATAGGCCGCCCTGCCGTCCAACCAGTTATAGGCGCCGCACAGCCCCAGCCGCTCGGGGCTGATGACGCACACATGGTTCGGCGCATACGACTGACAGAGCGTACAAGAGTAGAAGATGTCCACGCTCTCGTCCGTCATCCCCGCCACCCGCGCATCGCGCGCATCCCACACCGGCCGCGCTTCGGCCACCACCTTCTCCATAGCTGATTCATCCGTGAATATCGTCACCTGCACCTTGTCCACCAGTGCCGGGAACTTCTGAAGGTACTCGGCGCGCAACAGCTCCCCCAAATGCTTCAGCCGCAGTCCAGACTTGAACGCATCTTTCGAGATACGGACCCACGCCAGGTTGCGCTGCCCCATGTGGAAGATCCCCATCCCATGGTTCACAATCTCGTGCACCTGGCGCTCCAGGATCGGCTCGAAGTCCTGCTGCATCTTCCGACCCGCCACCTCCACGAAGATGCCGAGCGGCATCGCTCCCCCCTCTTCCGCCGTGTCGCAGTCGGCACCCACCAGCTCGATCTTCCCGTCCTCCACCTCGTCCATGTCCCGCATCCGGAGATACTCGAACGCGGTGCTGTACTTGCCGCCGAACTGCACCTGCATATCGGCCCGACGCACGGTTTCACCCTCGAAAGCCGCCGCCACCGGCACCGGTATGTCGATCTTCGACACACTCACCTTTACCCCGCGAACCTCCACGCACGTCTCCACGATCCGCTTGCGGTCCAGCTCCCGCACCAGAGCCTCGTAGGTCGTCACCCCCGTCGGCCGGATCTCCGGCCCCTCCGTGTCCGCCACCACCGGGAACCCCATCGTGATCGCCCCCGCGCCGCTCGCATACTTCAGGTCATCGAGGGCCCCCATCCCCAGGCCGAAGGCGAAGATTCGGGCCCGGCAGTAGTCCAGGCACTCCTTCCACTGCCCCTTCTTGTGGCCCCCGAAGGTCAGCGCGCCCCGGATCGCCCAGTTCAGCGCGTATATAATCGCCTCCGTATCGGGGCCGAGCGGAACGATGTACCTCCCCCACCAGGCCTTCTGAAGGTCGCCGTCCTCCGTCTCCGACGCATCCTTCGGCAGCACGTTCGCCTCGATCAACTGATCCCTCATCGTCCGCCCCTCGTCGTTGCCGATCAGGAACGTCAGGATGTTCCGCTTCTGAAGCTCCCGGATCACGTGCACGGCGGTGTCCGTATCAGGCGCCGCGCCCACTATCGCCGCGAACCCAGGCAGTCGACCGTCCACCAACTGGATGCCGAGAGTACGAAGGATCGTGTCGGAGATGAATCCCTGCCACCCCTCCAGCGGCTCCTCGCCCTCTAGATAGGCGATGCTCTTTATCAGCTCCTCCGACAGGAGCGTCGCAACCCCGGCATCAAGCGTGGCGGGCAGATAGGGGAGCCACATCTCTTCCGAGGGTTCCGCCGCGAGCAGCGCCTTCACCCTATCGAGCACCTCGCGCGCCTCCCCCAGCGTCGCAACTTCAAGCCCCAGCAAGGCGTAGGCCATCGGCAGGAAGAATGCTGTCTCCGGGAAGCTCAGGGCTTGCTCCTCGCCGTGCTTCGCTATCGCGGCCTCCAGCCTCTTCTCGGCCTCCTCCGCGATGGCATGCGATCCCCGAATGGCAGCAGCAGCAACTGTCTTAGACATCGCTTCTCACTCCTTCGAACCCGGTGCAGATCAGAGCCCGGCCGCCTCCAGCACCGCCGCGACGTGGTGTCCCCAGCCCAGCGGCATTATGTGAACGCCCCGGCACAGAGGCTTCAGGTCCCGCATCAGCCGGGCCGCGATCTCGATGCTCGTCTTCACCCTGTAATCGGCCTTCTTGCCGTCGGCCTTCGCCGCCTTGTCCTTCTGACCGGCCTCGGCCATCTCTTCGATCAGCGGGGCGGGCACGCTCACCCCTGCGACATTCGCGTTCATATACCTGGCCATCCCCGCGGACTTCAGCAGCACGATGCCCGCGAGAACCGGCACCTCGAGATCGGAGACGCGCTCCATGAACCGCGCAAAGGCGCCCGCGTCGTATACGGCTTGCGTCTGGATGAAGCGCGCCCCCGCCTTTACCTTGTTGTGCAGCTTATAGATCTGCGGCTCCACCGGCTCTGCGCCGGGCGTCACAATCGCCCCCAGGAACAGGTCCTTCGGCGCTTCCTCCAGCTCGTTGCCCGCGAGGTCCTTTCCCTCGGCCAATCCCCTCGCCGCCTGCAGCAGCGAAACCGAGTCCAGGTCGAACACCGGCTTCGCCTCGACGTGGTCCCCGAGCACCACGTGGTCGCCCGTCAGGCACAGCACGTTCCTGATCCCCAGCAGGTACGCGCCCAAAATCTCGCTCTGCAGCGATATCCGGTTCCGGTCCCGGCATACCATCTGGAGGATCGCCTCCACCCCCCGCTGCTTCAGCAGCGCGCACGTAGCCACCGAGCTCACCCGCATGCAGGCGGCCTGAAGATCGGTCACATTGATCCCATCCACCCGGTCCTTCAGCAGCTCGGCCTCCTCCAGCACCGGCCCGATGTTCACACCCTTCGGCGGCCCCACCTCACACGTGATCAGGAACTTCCCGGACTCGACCGCTTCCCTGAAGCTCATCCTTGTGCCGCCTCCAACTGCAAGTCGACTCCCAATCTCCTCAACCCTCTTCCTCCGCCGCCTCCGGCTCAGTCAGCTCCAGGGCCCAGAGGCTCGCGCGCCGTCGCTCCCCGGCCGGCAGCATGCTCCGGAAGTTCCGCAGCGGCGGCATTTCCTTCAACCGGTCTGCCCGGCCCAGTGCCGCCAGCCGCTCGTAGATCTGCACCCACCCACAGGGCACCTCCGGGTCGACTTCGCACATGCCGTTCTTCGGCCCCCCGCAGCTTCCGTAGAGCAGGGACTTCGAGC
>Ga0180437_10004286_pt1 | contig 20406 bp, 25 predicted proteins | sample SS_ome_4_FD_132410 | JGI IMG/M metagenome (GOLD analysis project Ga0180437, IMG submission 132410) | Hypersaline lake sediment archaeal communities from the Salton Sea, California, USA - SS_3_D_1 metaG | ecosystem: Environmental > Aquatic > Non-marine Saline and Alkaline > Hypersaline >... | reverse complement strand
GGTTCTCAGCCCGCACCCAGGGCCGAGGGTCGTTGGGTGAAAAGATGCCTACTTTCATCGCTGTGTTCCTGGTCATGATTATCTCCTTGATTAAACTCCTGTTATCGAAGGGGTTATTCTGTGATCGGTTTGTCCCTGGCCTCAAAGTCGGCCAGCGTATGTGTCAACTCGGGGCGGGGCAGGCGTTCGGCCACCGGCAGCATGGGAGGGAACTGCTTGTGGGGCTCTTTTTGATACCAATAGGCCACACTCGAATAGTCGTCCCACCGGTTGTTGGCGTGTCCGTGCTCAATGGTCGCCCGGATGGATTTGGAGAAGGCAATGGGCGAGTCTACGTGATACCGGTAGAGGGTCCATCTTCCTGTCATATTCCTAGGATCCCCAGCCAACGACACGCCGAAGTAGGGCGTCGAGAACTTGCCGGGCAAGAAAAAGGCCGCGCCAAAATAGTCCTCGGTACCCGTACCGTGTATAGACGGGGGAAAAGGCTCACCATCTATAAAGATCATCTCATCCCCTTCGCCGAACCAAAGCCAACTCTTGTTGGTGATGTTGTGGATACTGAGGTTGCAGCCAACGTAATGCCCTTCGCCCTCGGCCTCCAGGATGAGATAATTGTCCGCGCCGTCCAGATTCGGCGTGTCCCACACGACTTCTTCCCCTGCCCCATAGCGGAATGCACCCAGAGGGGTCCCCATGTTGAAACCGCCCCATCCCTGGCATGGGTTTTCGCGTCGCCATTGCGCATGGAACCTACCCAGATCCTCTTCCAAGGTGTCATATTCCTCGTAGCTGATGTGGTAAAAGAAGGCCCATGCATCCCGATCACACTCGTTCTCGACCTCGATCCGCGCCGATTCCGCGAAAGGCATGGGGAAGAAACAGTTCATCCCGGCCCGGTTGTAAAGCGGCGGTTCGGCCGTTATCATGGCCAGGGGCGCGGAGACAAAGTGGGAAACCTGGCCGTGGCCCACGCCAAAGAAATCTCCCAATGGACTTTCCACACTCGGCACCTCCTCCCCATCCCAATACATTCGTAAGAGGATCTTGCGTGGATAGAGAAGGTCCTCACAGGCCACGGTGATCCAGATATGGGTAATGCAGGCTGGCCCCTTGATTTCAGCAATCGTGTGGGTCTTGCCATTGGGAATCAACACAAAATCCCTGTTCCCACCCGACCTGTCCCAGCTTGAGGTCTTTTTCGAGCGGTACTTTCTCAACTTGGCCAGGCCCCTCATTGGACTCAAATTGGCTCCCTGATCATGCTTTGACACTCCCAACGCTCCTTTCTCATGTAATCAATTATTTATTCTGTGATCGGCTTGTCCCTGGCCTCAAAATCGGCCAACGTATGGGTCAATTCGGGGCGGGGCAGGCGTTCGGCCACCGGCAGCATGAGAGGAAACACCTTGTGAGGCTCTTTTTGATACCAGTAGGCCACACTGGAATAATCGTCCCATCGGTCGTTGGCGTGTCCATGTTCGATGGTCACCCGGATGGATTTGGAGAAGGCAATGGGCGAGTCTACGTGATACCGGTAGAGGGTCCACCTCCCTGTCATGCTCCGGAGCCCCCCAGCCCCTGGGGGCACTGCGTACCGTACATCGCCGTGGCTTTGGTCGACCAGCCAAAGAAAGGGTTTTACTAGTGGGTCACTTGACGTGCGTATCGCCATTTCTCGATTATGGTGCGTCGTGGTCGTCGCACCGGGCGGCGAGTATAGGCCCTGAGCCACCCAGTGCATGGCGTCGCTTGCGGCTCCGTGCGCAGCGTGCCGCCCGCTTGCCTCCCCACTCGAACGGGGTCGGATTTCGGTCCCAGGCCTGGGCGACCGCTTCCAACCAGGCGATGATCTCATCCGGTTTGGTCGCGTAGTCCGGCCAGCGCGTGATGGCTGTATTGCCATACTGCTTCGGCCACGATCAGCGGCGCATCGGGATGGATGTTTTTGAAGACGTCCATGCCCATCCGTTGACTCCAGATGAAGCCATGCTTGAGTTTAGGAGCGTAGGGATGCGCCCGGGTAACCGTCACGCCCACATTGGCAAAAGCCGAGATAACCCGTTGTTCCATATCTGCCTGGGCCGGCCAACAGGTCTAGTTGGCCGATAAGCGCAGGTCGCCGCTGGCGATGAGCAAGGCTTCGTTGGAGCCGACAGGCTCAGGTGACGAGATTGTTGGAATATTGTATCTGGAGTCTGGCGAGTTTTCCAAACCCATATATGTGGCGGTTTGCGACCCCCTCAGACCCCCAGATATAGGGGTAGACAATGCAGAAATGCCTCAAAAACCGCTCAAAAGGCCAAATCCGCCAGAGTCCAATCGTCCTTTTCCTTTTGGGGTTTACGTAACACTTCTACTTCTTTTTTTGTTGACGACGCCAAAACACAAACAGGATGATGCCAATAACCACCAACGCTCCAAAGAACAGCAGATATAGCCACAGATTGATAGAAGTTTCACTCTTTGCGGTTGCCTTCTTTTCAGAAGAGGTTGTCTTCTCAAGAGAAACCTCCTCTTGGGGAATGGTTGTCTTCTCAGGAGAAACTTCCTCTTGGGGAGCGGCTGTCTTCTCAGGAGATACCTTCTCTGGGGGAGCGGTTGCCTTTTCTTCAGTTGGTTGAATGGTCGCAGGGGGAGACAAATTGAAAGGTTCGTCAGAGAGGGCGTTTTTATCTTCGGACACATGAATAATAATATTCTGCCATTCCGCCCAACTTCCATCGTTGCCGTTCAGGGCAGACATTTGAAACCAGGCTTGGTTATCAGAGAGATTTGGAAAATTCTTAACCGCAAAGTCTTCGTCGTTATTTGCTACATAAGCGATAAGGCTGGGAATAATCAGGGTGTTATGGCCTGTTTCGGTTTCAATAGCACCCGAGTCCGGGTGGTCAAATTCCTGCCCATTTGTTACCCGTACTAGATCATTTATCCAGGTTTTTTCTTGAAACTTTGGCCTGACGAAATAAATAGCTCCCTCTAAATAACTATCTTCATTACCATTCTCAGTTTCGATTGTAAACGAGAGTTCCTCATTTGATGGGGAGGGCATGGATAGCACATTACTGTCGGAAACATGGAACTGAAAATCGCCGTCTTCCCCCGTTTCATAGACCGTCATAGCAACCAGGGGAATGATCTGATCATCATAGGCACTGTCAAGCAGAATAGTTTGGGATTCGTCACTGCCAAGATGAAACTCAATAACTGCCTGCCTGGTATCGTCGCCTTGAACTGGTCCAATTGGAACGAGTTCAAAGTATGCCGAATCGAGCACAATAGCAGTCCCTTCAACCCAACCTTCATGTTCGTAGTAGGCTGACAACTCAAAGCGAACTGAATCACCGATATCCTCAAACCCACAACTCCAGGATAAATTTGGATGCCCATTGGGCGTATACTCAGATATTACGCAGAGCGGTATAACTTCGTCTGCGCCTTCGGGTTTGGGCAAAGTATAATAAGCCGGCGGAAATCCGCGTTCACTCGCCAAAGTTCTAAAGTGGCGCATAGAAAAACCCGGCTCTACATACATGGGGTATGCAACATCAGCGTAAACTATTGCTACCGGTAGTAAAAACAAAATCAAGTAGAGTACCAAACGAACATGATTTTTCATCATAATATTATCCCTTCAACCCGGTCGTTGTAATCCCACGAATGAATTGGCGTTGAAGAACATAGAAAAATATGATCGGAGGGGCTGCGGCCATTGCCGCGCCTGCCATCGACATGCCATAAGCTTGCGCGTTCATGCTCTGGCCCGGCCGGGTGCTCATAAATTGAGCGATGCCCACAGGCAATGTGCGAATCGCATCGGTGCGGGTAACGATCAACGGCCAAAAGAAACTGTTCCAGGCAGACAAGAAGGTGATAATTGCCACCGCAGTTAAAGCCGAACGCGCCAGCGGCAGGACGATGGACCACCAAATCCTAAACGCGCCTGCGCCGTCAACATAGGCTGCATCTTCCAATTCAGAAGGAATGCTCATAAAAAATTGCCGCATGATAAAAACCCCGGTAACATTCGCCCCAATCGGAAGGATGAGGGCCGGAAACGTGTCAGTAAGATTCATCTTCGAAAATATAAGGAACAATGGCACCACCGTGATTTGAATGGGCACAAAAAGCATAGAGATAACGAGGATAAACATGAGGCCGCGCCCGGCAAATTCCATGCGCGCCAGGGCGTAACCGGCCAGCGAGTCTAGAATAAGCACCAGCACTGTTGCTATCAGGGCCACCACAATACTGTTGACCAGCCAACCAAAGATATCAAATTGGTCGACAACCCGCTGGTAGTTTTCAAGCGTGAAGGTTTTGGGAATCCAGCGGATTTCAATGGTTCCTATCTGCGCCTCGGGCTTGAAAGAAGTTGACAGCATCCATACAATTGGCGCCAAAGAAAATACTACAAGAACAACGAGTGTTATATACCAGATAATTTGTCCCCATTTGATTTTGAGTTTCATCAGCTTACTCCTTCTACGCCCCGCCGATATAAACGGATTTGGAACAGCGCAAATACAATCAAAATGGCAAATAATACGCTGGCAACGGCAGCGCCATAGCCCATTTTTCTGAACTGGAAGGCGGTGGTGTAAATATATTGCACCAGCGTTAAAGTAGCTGAGCCGGGACCGCCGGAAGTCATCACGTAAACCTGATCAAAAACTTGAAAAGAATTGATAACCGAAAGTAAGATCACCATAAATATCGTCGGGGAGAGAAGGGGTATGGTAATCAAAAAGAATAACTGCATTCTGTTTGCCCCGTCAATTTGGGCGGCTTCATAATATTCTTCCGGAATATCCTGTAACCCGGCCAGGAAGAGAACCGTGTTAAAACCAACGGTCCACCAAACTGTAGTGATAATAATGCCAAACATCGCGGTATCAGGATCAACCAGCCAAGGCGGGCCGGGAATACCAAGCTTGCCCAAATATACATTTATCAGGCCAAAATCTTTCTCTAACAGCCAGGTCCAAATTACGCCAACAACAGTTGACATAAGCACATACGGCGTAAAGACCGCCACGCGCCCCAGGGCCTGGCCTCTGCGGGCCTGGTTCAGAAATATGGCAATCAATAAACTGAGTACAACTAAGGCCGGTACGGTTACACCCACAAAAAAAACCGTATTCTTTAGTGCTGTCAGAAAGCGTTGATCGGTGAGCATATTTTGAAAATTAGCCAGCCCAATAAATTTGGGAGAGCCGACGATCGTCCACTCGGTGAACGACATCCCTAATCCGGCAATTGACGGACCAAACCTTAATGTTATAAAGAGCAATAAGTACGGCAATAAAAACAGATAGGGCGTAATTGGGTGGTAGAGCCTGGATCGCCGTTGAAAGTATTTTGGCGTTGGTCTTGGAATTGTTCTCATTGTCAATAACCTTAAATGGGGGGGGGCAGGCTAGAAAGCCTGCCCCCTTCATCTGCTTGTTACTTAACGATGCTATCAATCTCAGCGCAAGCTGCTTCAGATGCGGCTGTGGGGTCGGCTTGTTCCAGAATCACGGTCTGGGCCATGACCATCATCGGGGTGGGGGCATTGGAGGCAAAGATCTCGTTGTATTTGGCTGTTGACGGCAGAATCTGCGCGTAAGGCATCATACTGAGAAACGCTTCGCGCCCGTACATCCCCGCGAGTTCATCAGACTCCATGACCGACTTGAAGGTGGGCAATTGTCCTGATGTTGCCCAGGCCGCCGAGTTCGCGCCCAGCCATTCCAGGAAAGCCAGGGCGGCATCCCGGTTGGCGGGGTCGGCATCGGTGGGCAGGGTGAAGCTATGGCCGCTGCTCCACATGGCCGGCTGGTCAAACACCACGGGATAGGGCGCAGAGGCCCACTTGAGGCCCGTTTCTTCAGCCTGCTGCTCCAACGAGACCATCCGCCAGGGGCCGTCGATCAGCATGGCCGTGCGGCCTGAGTAAAAGTCGGCGGGATAGTCGGTCTGCCCTTGGGGGGCAACAAAGTGTTCATAGACCAGATCCTGCTGCCACTTCCAGGCCGCCGCAGATTTTTCTATGTCCATCGCACACGATTTGCCATCTGCGGAGAGCAGTTCGCCGCCTTGCTGGCGGTAGAGGGCCCACCACTGGAAGAAGGCGTGATGGTTGGTGTGTTGGTTGACCCCGTACTGGACGATGTTATTCGCGTCAAAGCCGTCATCGCCCGGATGCAAACCGTTGCCATCAAGGGTCAATTGGCGGGCCACTTCCAGGAATTCTTCCCCGGACAGGGGTTCGGTGGCATCGAGAGGATCAAGCCCTGCCGCTTCAAACAGGTCAAGATTGATGTAAAGGCCGTGCATGTGGAGATCCAGAGGGATCCCGTATTGCACGCCACCGAAGTTGTGCGCGTCCCAGGCTGATCCAACATAGTGGTCGCGGTTGAGGACATCTGAGGGAGCCAGCACATCATCCAGGGGAAGAAGCAGGTCCAACGCGATAAACTGGGGCATTTCTTGAGGGTGCATAGCCAGAATATCGGGCGCTTCGCCCGCGCTGGCGCCAACCACAAAGGCGTCAAACAGAGGAGACCACTGCTGGCGGGTCAGGTTGACCTGGACATTGGGATTCGCGGCGTTGTATTCGTCAACCAACGCCTGCATCACATCGCCATCACCCGCAGTCCAACCACCCCAGAATTCTATTGTCACGGGTTCTGCCGCGGCAGCTTTGGCGGCGGCTATTTCTTCTGCGCTGGCATCTGCATCCGCTTGTGCTTCTGCTGCGGCAGCCTCAGCTTCCGCCAGTTTGGCTTCGGCGTCGGCGGCAGCGGCTTCAGCGGCGGCTGCTCTGGCTTCGGCGGTGGCTAGTGCCGCATCACTGGCCGAGGTGTCTACGGTGGGTTGCGGTCCACAGGCGGCCAGCACAAGGCTCAAAGCCACCAACAGACTAATTACCAACCAAACGGCATTGCGTTTCATCTTCTGTCTCCTTTCTTACTTACTAGCTTTCTGCTAACTTGACTGATTTGCCGCAATGTGCTAAAATCACTCTCTCTTGCTTAATATCACCTCCTTTCTATGCTGGGGATTAAGCAGGGGTCAAATCCAGGCCCAGCGCGCTCAAGGCATGCCAACGCTGTGGGATGACTGCTTCAGAGGCCTGAAGCAGTGGTGCTCGCACAGCACCTACGTCAAGACCGCGCTGGGCCAATATCCCCTTGAACAGCGACAAATCGCTACCATCCCCCAGGAGTTGACGTACTGCGTCAACCTTCCTCTGTAATTCCCTGGCCAATCCCAGATTTCCCTCAGTGGCTGCGTGGTACAATGCCACAACCAACTCTGGTACCACATTCGCATTGCCCGAAACACAAGCATCAAGTCCCATGGCCATGGCAGCTAGAATCAATCCATCACTGCCATTTGCTGTGTTGAAGCTGCCATCACGCAGAGATGAACAGGCAGCCAATGTAACCAGAGTACCACTGCTGTCCTTTATACCGACGATGTTGGGACAGCATTCAACCAAACGAGCGATCAGATCCACTGACAGGTGGTTACCTGCAACAGGTGGGTAGTTGTAAAGGTAAATGGGGAAGTCTGATGTTTGTGTCGCTATCAACTCAAAATGGCGAAATAAAGCCTCGTCGCTATGATGATAAAAGTAAGGGGGTATGATTGCTGCTGCCTGGGCACCAACAGACTGGGCGTGTTGGGTCAATTCGAGTGTTTCTGCTGTTGTGATGGCACCCGTATGCACGATGACCGGAACTCGCCCATCAGCAGCTTTAACGACAGTTTCTGCCAGTTGACGGCGTTCTTGCGTCGTCAACAGTGGTCCTTCACCAGTAGTTCCACCAGGGAACAAACCGTGGATACCACGCTCAATAAGAAACTCGACCAGTTGTTTCGTTGCTGCTGTGTGGATCTTTCCCTGCTTATCAAACGGTGTGAGGAGAGGAACGATGACGCCTTTAACTTTGAAGCTCATTGATTCCTTTGTCCTTTCGCACCCAGTCTTCGGTGAAACAGGCATGATGAATATGTTCCCGCCGATAGGTGTAGACTATGTGAATCTTTCCATCATCCGTTTGCGTCAGTGTTGGGTAGGAGAATTCTGCGTGTGCGTCTTCGAGTGTCTGCATCCATTGCCAGCGTTCATCCTCTCCGGCCAAGGCTACGCATAACGGAGTGCGCAACCGATCACTGTTGTTGAAAGCCAGCGCCAGTCGTCCGCTTTGTAATCGCAGCAGGTCTATGCCACTATTTGGGTTCGGTAAAGAAGTTGGGGCTGGGGTGGTCCAGGTTTCTCCACCATCCAATGACTCGGTGCGCCAAATGAAACCACCCTTTCCACCTGTACGCAAATAAGCCAACAGACGTCCATCAGATAGCTGAATGAGGGTTGGATGGATATTGCCTGGAGGCGAGTCGATTGGTTCGGTTAATCGCCAGGAGCGTCCGTCATCATCGGAGATCAACATCCGTGATTGCCATGTGTTCTCATCATACATGGGGAGAATAACTCGCCCCGGCAGGATCAAGGGGCGGCTACGAAACATCAACCCTGGATAGTCGAGCAAAGGCTCAGGGCTTCCCCAGGTCTGCCCACCATCGAGTGAGCGCTGCCAATGTGGCTGGGCGCTGGTCCAGTCCGCTATCGGTGGCATCAGGTTACTACTGGCTGAGGAAGGAGAAGAAGGTGCCACTTCTTGACCCATGATCACAACCAAGAATAGCCATATCTCGTCATCAGGCCTTACTAGGAAAACTGGCTGGCCCAACGAATGGTTCGGCACTTCGACAATCACCCGCGGGGGAGACCACACCTTGCGAGCTGTGTCATATTGGGCAGCCAGAATCACCACATCAAGGGCTGTTTCGTAAGATCCGCCAAACCAAGCTGTCAACAACGAATCATCTGGGAGCTTAGTCAGCGTTGCGCAATGAGCGAAGGGACGTTCAGGAAGTTGCTGAAAAACTGGGCTTTTAATTAGCATCGAGCATAGCTTTCAATGTTCTTACACTCCATGCTGCTATCCTGTGGGGATGCTGGTTAATGACGATATCCTGTCAGGTACGTAACCCATACGCCGCGAGATCTCCTGCACGGCATTCACGACAAGCGGAGGCAACTCTTCAAGCCTGTCCTGGATGATCGCAGGGTCAGTCCCAGAGATGCTGCACGCTCCAATCCCTCTACTGCGCTCGTTAAAGATTGGCGCACCGATGCAATAGACGCCCGTTTCGTGTTCCCCGGTGTCAATGGCATAGCCGCGCGCGCGTGTGTCTGCCAGCTCAGCGTGCAAGGCGTCCAGGTCAGTTATTGTGGCTTCGGTGAAGGCCGGCAAACCTACCCGAGCCACCACATCCTCGACCTCTTTCTTGGAAAAGGTAGAGAGAATGGCTTTGCCGACAGAGGTACAGTGCAGGGGAACCCGGTCCCCGACCGCAGTGCGGGCCAAGAGACGTTTGGAGGACTCGACAGCGTAAATGTAGAGGGAGTGATCTTTGTCGAGGACGGTCAGGTAGACAGACTCTCGGCAGTCATCGGCGAGTTTGCGCAAGAGGGGAGCAGCACGGTCACGCAGGTCCACGTTTACCCGTACTGCCTGAGTCAGGGCAATGATGGCAGTGCCAAGAGCATAATAGTCATCGTCCAGTTTCTCAACGAAGCCAGAAGCAAGCAGGGTGGCAAGCAGATTGTGTGCGGTGCTCTTGGGCAGTCCCCTGCGCCGCGCGATTTCCGCTAAGGTCAATCGGGGTTCAGAGGAGCTAAAGGTGTTCATGATGTCAATTGCTTTGATGACGGACTTGATCATGATTGAACCTCTGTGTCGAATGGCTCGCAGCCCCCTGTCTTCTCGGTGGCTATGAAATGGCCAGACTGGCCTTGGTTCAGCACCCATGCAGCGCAGTCATTTCACTGGACGCAGCGTGTTGAAGAGGCCTGCTGGTTGGTTCCCATTGGAATGGTGTTCTATATTATAGAACGATGTTCATTATTGTGGTATATTATACTACAAGAAGTTGCTCTTGTCAAGTCGGCTAAAGGGTTGAAGGGGCAATATTTCAAGATTGGCAGGGAGAACTGCAGGCGATATTGAGAAGGAATGGCCGAAGCTATCCAATAATCGGCCGCGGCGGCAAATGTAGGTCTAGGGAACAAAGAAGGCTTGAGCAGGGGAAGAGGCAAGCGGGCTAGGTCGCGCTGATCCGGGTCAGGGCCTGTCGCACGGGGATAAAGCGCCCGTTGGGCTAGAGCCAAGCAAAGTCAGATCGTGCCGAGCCGGGATCGGATGATAGACAGCACTTCTTCCAAGGTCGTGGCATAAGAAGGCTGACGATTAGACTGAGCACCTATGTGGGTATGGTGGGGAAAATTGTCCAGATGGGGATGATGCGGAGCATTGTCCCAACCCTGTATGAGAGCATCGTGGGCATCGAGCCAATAATAGCTGTAGGCTCCCAGTGCCCCGCGCCGCCATTCCTCACTGACGTGCAGACAACTGCTGTCAGCGAAAGCCAGTCGGAAGCGGATATGGTTAGGATTTCGAGCCGGCAGGAGGTCAACCGCAGTGATCAATTGACCGCAGATAGCATAGGCGGCCGCAATGCGGCTGAAGACATTAGGCATGTGTGGGCTCCAGCACCTCGCGTAGCTTTTCCAGCCGTTCCTGAAGCTCAGCTTGATGCCCCTCCCAACTGCTCCACTCCACGTAATCTTCGTGCGCTTCTAGGCCAGCTTCTTCGGGCAACCCCACTTCTTGAAGGCGGGCGAAAGACAGCCCATACTGATGCTCAAATTCCGCAATCCGCTGTTGAGCCTCTCGCAGTTGATCTTCCAATTCCTGGATATGGCGTTCTACGCCCAATTGGACGATATGTTGCCATAACTTGGTTGGTAGTTGGACAGCACTATTGATCACCATAGCCAATCGTCTCCTAGGCCGCGCTGATCTGGGACAGGGCCTGTCGCACGGGGATAAAGCGCCCGCCGGGCCAGAGCCAGGCTACATCTATCCAGAAGCCGGATACGGCGACAGAACGCAGGATGCCATCACTGTCGGGCATGACAGGGACGAAGCGTTGGCCCTGCAGTTGGTAGAACTCGGTGCCCGCTGGCCCATAGGGGTCAATGAGCCACAGCTCCCGGACACCGGCTCGCTCGTAGGCTTTGAACTTGGAGCCGCGGTCGTAATGGACTGTGCCGGCCGACAGAATTTCGATGACCAGATCGGGCGCGCCGAAGACACCTTTGCTCTCTACCATGTCGGCGCGTTCCCTGGTCACGAATAGGATGTCCGGCTCGTAGGTTTGATCCACCTCCAGCTCCACGGGGGTACGGGAACCACGCACCTCCCCAAGGTCTTGCTCCTCAACGTAGCCAGCCAGCAGCCGAAACAGGAACCCAAAGAGTTTTTCGTGAATATCCAGTGGGGGAGAATGCACGATCATCACTCCATCAATTAATTCAGCTTTCTGGTCTTCAGGCGCGTAGCGGAAGAACTCCTCGGAGGTCATCCGCTCGGCCACCTCGACGCGGGTCAATACAGTCATGGGAACACCTCAACACCTCACCCTTGCGAAGGTTTGGGCAACCTTCGCAAGGGTTTCTGGCTGAATTATACCCTGAACCGCAGATTCTTGCAAGGAAGTACTTCTGAGAACCGGGAGTAGATCTAAGACTTTGCAATGAAACCTGTCAGGTCTGGCTCTGTTACGCCAGCGTACCCAGTGCAGCAGCCATAGCCTTGATATGGGCCGGCGTGTTACCGCAGCAACCACCGATGATCTTGGCGCCCAATTCTGCGTAGCGGAGGGCGTATTCGGCCATGACTTCGGGCGTGACGTCATAGACCGCCTGGCCATCCACCAGGCGAGGCAGGCCAGCGTTGGGCTTGGCCATCAGGGTGGCTTCTGGCACGGCCGCCCGCATATGGCGCAAGACTTCTTCCATGTCGTCCAGGGCACGCCCACAATTCCCCCCGATGGCGACCAGTCCCAGCGGCCACAGGTCCTTTATGGCCCGGCGGGGATGGACGCCCATCATGGTGTGCCCCTGGGTGTCAAAGCTCAGGGTGCAAAAGACGGGCAGATCGGCGGCCCGTTGAGCCCCCACGATGGCCGCTTTGGCCTCGTTTAGATCGCTCATGGTCTCCACCAGGATCGCATCCACCCCGCCCTCGGCCAGGGCTTCCGCCTGTTCGGTAAATGCCTCCAAAGCCACCACGTAGGACAGGGTTCCCAACGGTTTCATCAATTCCCCAGTGGGGCCCATGGACCCGGCCACGAAAGCCTGCTGGCCAGCCGCTTCTTTAGCCAGGGCGGCCGCAGCCCGGTTCACCTCGCGCACCTTGTCCTGCAATCCCTTCTTACCCAACCGAAAGCGACTTCCCCCGAAACTGTTGGTCAGAATGATCTGCGACCCGGCCTCCAGATAGGCCCGGTGCAGGTCCAAGATCTTCTCTGGATGGGTCAGGTTCCAGGATTCCATAGCTGTGCCTTCGGGGAGGCCGGCGGCCTGCAACATGGTGCCTGTGGCCCCATCGGCGACCAAGACTCCTTTACCTGAAAGACGCTGGAGTAACGTTTCCGACATTTCTTTTTCCTCCTCACGTAGTATGATTGCCCTTTGTCAGTTGACCAGAAAGGCGGGAAAAGGTATCATTTTGGTCAAACAGGAACAGGAGCCGTCACCGAGCTGAAAGCCAGGACCAGCTCTCTCTGCCTGCCGTATCCATCCAGCCCGTTGAGCACGATGCGGTCAACGAGCCTTTCGTCGCCATGCGTGAGGCAGGAATCGAACAGAGCATCGAGGGTTTTAAAAACCTCTGTGGCCTCCTGCAAGACGCCTTCCTCATTCCATCTCCAAAAGACGACAGTCCCCTCTGTCACTCTGGCTGACATTGGCCCTTCTCCCTTGACATGATTGTAAGACACTCATCTGGACCACGAAATCTGCTCGCTGGTCAGGCCCCTTTCCGCATCATAGTTGCTCCACGCGGCCGGGGTGTAGGTGCCATCAATCCGGTAAACCAACTGCACATCGCTGCCATCGGCGGCCATGGTGTAAAGCCCCCACTGTCCACCCCGGTCGGAGATGAAGGCAATCCGATCGCCGTCCGGCGACCAACAGGGCAATCCCTCATGGGAGGGATCTGTCGTCAGGGGCTTGAGGCCACCGCCGTCGTTCCCCACTACGTAGAGGTCCCAATTGCCCCTCTGATGGGACATGAAAACGATCTGGTCCCCCCTGGGCGACCAGTCGGGTGAGGTGTCGCTGGGGTCGGCGGTCAGTTGCCGGGCATGGGAGCCGTCGTTGTGGATCACGTAGAGCCCACGGTTGTCCATTCTGGCATCGTGACCCCGGTAGACGATCTGGCTGCCATCGGGAGACCAGGCCGGGTCCTCGCCATAGACCACCTGGCCGTCCTCGTGCTTCAGGACCTCGTTCTCGCGGCCCAGCGCGTCGGCCAGGTAGAGGCGCCAGGTACGGTCAGCTTCTTTCTGAGAGGCGTAGACGATGTGTTGGCCGTCGGGCGACCAATCGGGCCAGGCGTCTTCGTGGTTGTAACTGACCACCTGTTGGTCCCGGCCATTCAGGTCGCGGTGGGCGATGCCCCGGTGGCCTTCCCAACTGCGGAAGGCGATGCGCTGGCCGTCGGGGGAAAAGGCTGGCTCACCGACGCTGTCCTCGGTCAGGATGTATCCCCCTGTGCCATCGGCATGGATGATCTGAATTTCATAAACCTCGCGGCCCGGGTTCCAAAATGAGAAGGCGATCTTGCCAGCCAGGGCCGCCGCCGAAGGCAGGGCTGTGGGCTGAGGGAGGGGTGCAGCGGTCGGGGCCGAAGGGGGCGGTGCGGCCCCCAGGCCGGGGATGGCCAGCCTCCAGCCGGGGAGGATGAGCCTGGGGTTTTCGATGAAAGCGTAACCGGGGTCCCCTGTGTGGCTGGCGTTGGTGGCAGCCACAATCTCACCATACCGGCCCCCATCACCCAAAAACTTTTCGGCGATGTCCCACAGGTTGTCGTCCAGTTGCACGGTATAGTCCGTATCCCCTTGGAGGGCCGGGCTGGCACTGACTGGCGAAACCGCCAGCGGCAACAGGAATAGACCTGTCATCAGGGCAGCAACAAACTTCACCTTTCCACCTCCGCTTCCAATCCAAAGGCACTTTAAGGTGTAGCAATTATACCTCTAAACCCGATTGGGGGCAAATGCACATTGTGTGTAACATTCGGCCCTCGGATTGAATTTTCTGGCAAAGGTGGTATAATGCGCTCAAAGACATTTTTGCCCCGCGATCAGATGACTACACAGGAGGAAGCCATGCTACTGTGCATTGACATCGGCAACACCAACATCGTCCTCGGATTTTACCAGGGTGAAGAACTGGTGGCCCAATGGCGCATAACGACCGAGCTTCGGCGGATGCCGGACGAGTACGCTGTGACCCTTCGGGGCCTCTTCCATCATAATGGGCTCTCCTCAGCGGATGTGAGCGGCGTGGCCATATCCAGCGTGGTCCCCCCACTCACGGGCACCTTCGAAAAGCTCTGCCAGGATTACTTTCATCAGGCACCCCTCGTGGTGGATGTCGGTATCAAAACCGGGGTACGCATCCGCTACGACAACCCTCTGGAGGTGGGAGCTGACCGGGTGGTCAACGCTGCCGCCACTCTCCGCCTCTACGGGGCACCGGCCTGCATCGTGGACTTTGGCACAGCCACCACATTTGATGCCCTCTCGGCGGAGGGTGATTACATCGGTGGGGCCATTGCTCCGGGCATCATCATCGCTGCCGAAGCCCTGTTCGCCCGCACGGCCAAACTGCCGCGCATTGACCTGGTGCGACCGCCCAAGGTCATCGGCAGCAACACGGTGCAAAGCATGCAGTCGGGTGTCCTTTTCGGCTACGTGGGATTGGTGGAGAGCATGGTCAAACGCTTCCGAAAAGAGTTAGGGAAGGACATGAAAGTCATCGCTACCGGTGGCCTGGCCCCCATCATCGCTCAAGAGACAGATGTTCTAGAGATCATTGATCCCTGGCTGACGCTCAAGGGGCTGCGGCTGATCTGGGAGATGAATCAGAGGCGATAGCGCCATGAGGGGAGCAACCCCATGACGACCTTGCGCATCGGTGTGCTGGCCGACACCCACATTCCCTATGCCCTGCCACGGCTTCCGAAGCAAGTGTCCGCGGTGTTTGGTCAGGTGGACCTCATCCTGCACGCCGGCGATCTCGAAGAAGAAACGGTCTTGACCGAGCTGAGCCACATTGCCCCCACCCTGGCCGTGAGAGGCAACCCCCACCTACGATACGGGACCCTGGGTTCTCTCCACCTGCCCAAGGCTGTCCACTTGAATTTGTATGGCCACAGGCTGGTGCTCGTCCATGGCCGCCCATGGCTGGTGCTCGGTTTTCTGGACAAGGTGCGGTCTTTTCTCTTCCGCAGGACCAACGAGGAACTCAACCGGGACCTCATTGCCGGCTATCGGCGGGCGTTTCCCATGGCCGACATTGTCGTTTTCGGCCACTCCCATCGGGCCTGTGCTGAACGGGTGGGTCGCACCCTGTTCTTCAACCCTGGCGCGGTGTGCCGCACCCGCCGCGAGCCCAATCCGTCGGTGGGCTTGTTGACCATCGGGCCGACAGGTGTCGAGGCCGAAATCATCCCCCTGACGGAGCCATAACTAGGACAAGAACCCAGGTTTTTGGGAAAAACCTGGGTTCTGAGGAGAGGTTAAAATGACCCAAGTATTGAGAGACAAACAGATTGTCCTGGGCATCACCGGCGGCATTGCCGCCTACAAAGCCGTCGAGGTGGCCAGCCGCCTGGTGAAAGCCGGAGCTAAGGTGGACGTGGTCATGACCGAGGCGGCCACCCGATTTGTGACCCCCTTGACTTTTCAGGCCCTCACCCAGCGCCCGGTAGTCACCGAGATGTTTGCCCTGCTGCGAGAAACAGAGATCGGACATGTCTCGCTGGCCCGGCGGGCGGACCTGCTGATCATCGCCCCGGCTACAGCCAACACCATTGCCAAGCTGGCGGCCGGCCTGGCCGACAACATGCTCACAGCCACCGCCCTGGACACCCGGGCGCCCATCCTGCTGGCCCCGGCCATGGAAACGGGCATGTGGGAGAACCCCCTGACCGAAGGTAATGTAGCCCGCCTGCAAGAGACGCGAGACGTGACGGTGGTGGGCCCTGGGGTGGGACGGCTGGCCTCGGGAGGGATGGGAGCCGGACGGATGGCCGAGCCAGCGGAAATTGTGGACTGGGCGCGGATCATTCTGGGACGTGAGGGCTCCCTCGCCGGGCAGCGGGTGGTGGTCACCACCGGCGGCACCCAGGAACCCATTGACCCGGTGCGCTTCATCGGCAACCACTCTTCGGGCAAGATGGGCTACGCCCTGGCCCTGGCCGCCCGGGACCGCGGGGCGCAGGTGACTCTCATCTCAGCCCCAACGGCGCTGCCCGCACCCGCTGGCGTGCAACGGGTGGCCGTGCAGACGGCGCAGGAGATGCAACAGGCGGTGCTGGCGGCCCTGCCGGAGAGCGACGCCCTGATCATGGCCGCCGCCGTGGCCGACTATCGGCCGGCCGTAGCCGTTGCCCACAAAATCAAGAAAGGGGAAGCCGGTTTAGAGCTGAGCTTGGTCCGCACCACGGACATCCTGGCCGAGGTAGCCGCCCAACGCGCCGGGTCGGGCCGGCCGCGGGTGGTGGTAGGCTTTGCCGCCGAAACTCAGGACATGGTGGCCAACGCCCGGGCCAAGTTGAAGGCCAAGCGCCTGGATTTGATGGTGGCCAACGACGCCCGCCAGGCCATGGGGGCCGATGTCAACCAGGTGACCTTTCTCGACGCTTCGGGAGGTGTCGAAGAGTTGCCGTTGCTGCCCAAGGAGGAAGTAGCAGAGCGGGTGATGGATCGGCTCGTAGAACTATTGCGAGGAGGGTAAGCGTTCAGACCTCCGAGTTTTGAGATCAAAACCTCGGAGGTCTTGATGCATACCAAGGAGGTAGCGAAGCAATGGACAAGCGATGGAATAAGGCCATAACCGATGTGCCTGGCATCAAGGTCGGCCACGCCACCCACAAGGAGGCCCTGACCGGTTGCACGGTCGTCCTGTGTGAGGGCGGCGCTGTGGGTGGGGTGGACCAGCGGGGCGGCGCGCCCGGCACCCGCGAGACGGACTCGATGCAGCCCATGCACCTGGTGCAAAAGGCCCACGCCGTCATCCTGGCCGGGGGGAGTGCCTTTGGCCTGGAGGCAGCCACCGGTGTGGTGCGCTACCTGGAGGAACGGGGGATCGGCTACGATACCTTGGTGGCCAGGGTGCCCATCGTTCCGGCGGCCATCCTCTTCGATCTGGCCGTGGGTGACCCGTCCGTGCGTCCCGACGCGGCCATGGGCTACGCCGCCTGTCAGGCAGCCGACGATGGTGTTGTAGCCGAGGGCAACGTGGGGGCTGGCACCGGGGCTACGGTGGGCAAGATCCTGGGCATGGGGCAAGCCATGAAAGCCGGGTTGGGCACAGCCAGCGTTGACCTGGGCGAAGGGCTCGTGGTGGGGGCCGTTGTGGCCGTCAACGCTTTTGGCGACGTCATGGACCCGCAGACGGGGCAGATCATGGCCGGGGCGCGCTCATCGGATGGCCCAGGCTTTGCCGATACCCTGGCAGTGATGAAGAGCCTGGTGAGCAAGACCTCTCCAGAGTTTTCGGGACCTAGAGATACTGTCATTGGGGTGGTGGCTACCAACGCCCGGCTCAACAAAGAGGAAGCCAACAAGGTGGCCCAGATGGCCCAGGACGGTCTGGCCCGGACCGTGCGCCCGGCCCACACCATGTTCGACGGTGACACCCTCTTTGCTCTGGCCACAGGCAGCGTAGAAGCCGACGTCAACACCGTGGGGGCCTACGCTGCCGAGGTGGTCGCTGAGGCCATTGTGCGGGCTGTCAAAGCCGCTGAGGGGGTGGCCGGGCTGCCAGCCTGGCGGGACTTGTAGGAGGACAGACATGTCTCTAAACGTGCCGACCCGCCACAACGAGAAGCTGCAACAGGTGGTAGAGCGCGTCAACCAGGACGCGGAGCTACAACAACTCTGGCGCTGCGCCAACATCAACGCCGTGGATCGCTCCAACATCACCGACCACGGTGAGGTGCACATCCGCATCATAGCCAACGCCGCCCTCAAGATGTTGCGCCTCCTGGCCGAGGCCGGGGTCCAGATGAGCGTCGAGGCCAACTACCAGCTCACCAGGGAGGACGCCGAGGTGATCGTTGTGCTGGCCGCCTGCCTCCACGACCTGGGCATCGCCATCCACCGCGACAACCACGAACAGTACAGCCTGACCCTGGCCTATCCCAAGCTGCGGGAACTCTTGGCCGACGTCTATCAAGAGCCGGAGAGGACCATCATCACGGCCGAGACGCTGCACGCCATCATCGCCCACCACTGGGATCAGCGCTGCCTGACCATCGAGGCGGGCATCGTCAAAGTGGCCGACGCCCTGGACATCACTGAGGGCCGCTCTCGCATCCCTTTCGAGGCTGGCGATACCGGCATCCACGCCGTCTCAGCAGCGGCCATTGACAGCGTCTCCTTGTTAAAGGGCGAGGAGGTTCCCATTCGCGTCGAGATCGCCATGAGCAATTCGGCCGGCATCTTTCAGGTGGATGAACTGCTGAAGCGCAAGCTGCGCCATTCCAGCATCGCCCCGTATGTGGAGGTGGTGGCCAGGATCGAAGGGGAGACGGAGAAGCGGTTGATCGAGTTCTATACCATGTAAAGGTGCGACGCACTTGCATTTAAAGTGCGTCGCACCTGACTCGATGATTTGTTTGGCCACTGGCCAATCTACACCTCGGCCTCGTATTCCTTCTCAGTGATGAACTGGCCGCCCGTGATCTCTTTGGCGATCACCTTGCGGTTGGCGTCAAAGGTCAGCTCGACCTGGATAGGCTGAAAGCAACGCTTGCTGCCCGCCAGGGTCTTGCGCACGAAATAGGCCCCACCCTGCCCCTCCTCGCCGTATAGAGGGCTCATATCGTTGCGCAGGTGGATGCGCGTCCTGAGAGCCTCACCACACTTGTCACACCGCACGTAAATCCCCACGGTCTCCATCTCCCTTGGTGTGGCCGAGAGAAACGAAGCCACTTTTTTGAAAAAGCCCATTCTTCTCACCTCTCTCCTTGACGGACATCTTTAAACCAACGATAAAACAGCGCTCAAGCCACTCGTAGAGTCAGCTATCGAGAATGAGAAAAAGATGCTCGCTCTCGGTATAGAGCGCACCCGGAAACGGTTGGCCGAGTTTGAGCAGCAATTCGGCATGTCTTCAGCAGAGTTTGAATGCCGTCCCAACGCGCTTGAACTGGAAGAGACAGTCGAGTTCACGGACTGGCGGATGGAAATCGGGATGCTGTGCCTGCTTGAAAGCCAGTATCAGGCCTTGCAGGAGGCACAGCTTGATTGAAGCATATCTGCTATCCTGTCAGTCGTTGGCTTTCTAGGCCGGTTCCGCTTGACGCAGTTCGGCGACAACAGGTAGAGAGAACCATTCTCTTCTCAGCAGTCGGCTGGTGAAGAAGAGCACTTCAAGGTTTTCAATCTGGCCTGTTTGCGGATTCAGTCGCGCAATGATCTCGTCTCCCAGTTCCTCAGATTCCTGTGCGGCATAAGGCGCGACGGTGTTGATGTACAGAATGTCAGCCTCACGGTCATATTGGAAGGTTAGTTTTTGTGCCATTCCACCTCTCCATGTGCTATCCGACGGGTCATGTAGGCAGTGATGATCCAGTGTCGCTCTGTGGGCACGTCCTCGCTTACTACGACCACCACGACACACTTCCCTCGACAGACATCTTCAAACCAGCGATAAAACAGCCGGGCCGCGCTCATGCGGGTGCTGCGCCGAACCTGATCAGGATCGGCCAGGGTTTGCCCTATCTGGGCCAGATATCCCGGCAACAGATCTGGGTGAGTGTGAGTAATATGCGTTTCACGCTCGTCCGTTAATTCGACCTCACCCTTCAAGTAGGGGCACGGAAAAGTTCGCATGTGCAATCATCCTAGATTTGTACGCGGCAGCCTAATCATGATAATGCAGCCTCACTTCCGCGCTTCCCATTATACCATACCTGCTACGAGTTTTCAATTGCCAACACTTCGATTTCGCCTTTTGACTCTGCGCGATATGAGCTCAGGACAAGGCGGCAGAACTGTCGTACCAGGTGCCGCTCTCCTCGTCCAGCCGCCAGTGCCCCTGCAAGCCCTGATCCAGGGCGGTCGCCTGGATATGGGCCGGACGAATCAGGGTATCGGTCACCGTGCCGTTGGCAGCCTGGAGGGTGACGGTGTAGGTGCCGGGTTGGGTGTAGGTGTGGGGGTGGGGGTGGGTCAGTGCCGAACACGAACCGCCCGGATTAACGG
>Ga0180437_10004285_pt1 | contig 20407 bp, 18 predicted proteins | sample SS_ome_4_FD_132410 | JGI IMG/M metagenome (GOLD analysis project Ga0180437, IMG submission 132410) | Hypersaline lake sediment archaeal communities from the Salton Sea, California, USA - SS_3_D_1 metaG | ecosystem: Environmental > Aquatic > Non-marine Saline and Alkaline > Hypersaline >... | reverse complement strand
TATCTTTTGTATATTTCGAGAATCTTTCTTACCATTGAAAAACATTTTAGGTTATTGACAGCTTGAATACTTATGTTAAAATTACCAAGAACCTCATTATTTGGTGGATCATTAAATGTATTATTCTCACTATACATAAATATGATTTCCTTGTAAAGTTGGTTAATTCCTCTTCCTTCTAAATTTGCTAATCCCCATTTATCCTGACCTCCATCTTCTGGAGGATTGGATGCATCTGTTACACCTTCTCCAGGTGCAGTAAATTGTGTACCATATACATAAACATTATCATATTTTTCAACCAATCTATTGGAAACTAATGACATATTATAAACAGCTGATTTTAACATATTAAACCCATTAACTAATGAACCAATTCGTTTAACCAATCTTACCACTCTATATCTTCTTGCGGCTATGTTTGGCATATTATCCCCATTAATACCCTGACTAATTTGAGCAGTAATTCGTATTGTTTGATCATTCAATGTACCATTAGCGAAATCTCCCGGTATAATATCAATTTGAGCTCCTTCTCCAAGATTGGTAACACCTTTATCTGTACAATCAACCAAGAAATCTTGGTAATCAGGATTTTCTACAAGATCATAAATTGCCCTTCGTAATCCAGTTTCATTGTTATTATCATTACCCAGTGCATTTCCCACTTGTGAACGGTAAATATTCATAATAATTGTACTAGAATATAAACAACATGTTGCATAAGCCATAACCCTGTCTATATCATCATCCAAATTGTAATTAGCACTTTGAGTAACAGGTGGCTCATCTGTAGCTTGTTGTCCCAAAGCGTTAGTCAAATTTACATCACCACTAACATTTCCAGCATCACCATTCATTGAACGATACACAAGATCAATAATATCTGTCACAACTTGCGAAAAAGCATATCCATATTCTCTAGTAGTAGGTGTATGATGACGAACATTCGTTGGTAATGCAGGGGAGTCAGCAACATTTTTGATGGTAGTTGGTAAAGTATTGGGTATCATGCCAAGATCATCAATAGCAATCTTCTTTAGAATTGGCAAACATTTTTCAATATCAGGTACAGTAGAATTATTTTGAGATATACTCAACAATATTCTGAAAATTCCAGTTTCCATATCCACTGCATTTTGTAATATTTGTCCTCTTTGTGGTAATGATGGATTATATTCATATAACCATCTTGTATGAACAGATGAAATATGACTTATTAGGTATGCAATAAAGTATACATAGAACAAGTTCGATAATATTGTTACACTATCCACATTTGGTGAACTCAATAGTGTTCTAACAGATGAATACGCAACAGAACCAATTTCAGAAACATAGTCTGTCATTTGATTTAAATAGAAAACCTTGCTTTGTGAATCACTTTTATCGATATTTCCAGTTCTCTCGGATTTTGACAAAGTCGATATTTCATCAATTTCATCTGCGACATATCCTCTCTTTTTTTGATGCATAGTTGCAGTCAATTTTGTCAAATCTCTCACAGCATTGTGTAATCTTTCTCTGTGTTCTTTGTATTCAGTTTTTTCTTGTTCTGTCCCAATTGCACTACCAGGTGTAATTAATGCTTTCAGATAGTTGAACATACCACTCATTATATCTCTTGTCTCTTTTCTGTATCTGAATTTTTTCTCATATTTTTTTCCCTTATTAGTAGGATCTATCATGACATAGATATCAGCAACAATCTCAATAAACCTTTCTTGGAAAGTTGGATTTTGATGTTTACTTCTAGGAAAACTTCCACTAGACATACGATCAGTGGGAATAGGACAATTGTATGTTGGTTTAGCCGGAACAGGGGGGTGTTGACGGCAATTACGATTTTGCAATAAAGCGTTCTTGAATTTATCCAGATCATCCAGTATATCTCCCCATTTACCTTTGTTTTTGACAACATATGGATCATTCTTTTTCAATTTAACATACAACATTATAATATCAACATCTGCCAATGTAGCGTCATTAATGACTCTACGAACTAATCCTTCAGCAGTATCAATATTTGTTTTACTTTTTGACTGTCTTTTTGTCCTTGTTTTATGCGACAACATAATATATACTTATTAATACATTTTATTTTATTAGAATAAAATAAAATCGTTAGTTTAAAAATACAATTTATAATATAGTAATTGTTATAAATGGACGACCGTAATATTTTGAATTTAAAACGTGACGTTAAAGAACTTCAGGTTCAGCACAACAAATTGACAGCACTCTGTTCACTTTTATATAGTAATCTCAAGTCTGTAAGACAGGAGTTATACAATCTTAGAAGTGGAGTATCTTCATCTGTCAACAACAGACAGCAACATACACATCAGCCACAGCAACAACAGCAGAGACCCAGAGATGCCACCGAGATTCACGCCGATGAGATTCTCCGTCAGTTGAGCCAGTCTAACTAATATGTTCCAGCCAAAACCTTATTCAAAGTGTTCTGACTAATCTTAACACCATCTTTCTCTAAAATGTTTAACATGTATCTCTTACTATATGTTCTTCCCCCAAACTTATCAACTATCATTTCCACTACATCATCCGACAATTTCTTCTTCCCCTTAGACACATTCTCCTCAACATACTCATAATCCAACTCTCTACCAGAACTTCCATGTTTATAACCATTCACTCTCAATTTACCATAAGTGACCTCCCCATGATGCTTCTTACATAGTGGAACTATATTATCCATACTATCCTTCTTAACATGTCCTAATAAACCATCCTCATTAAACATATTCTGTTCCTTTATATGATGTGTATCTAAATTACCTCCTCCCAATCCACATATAGCACATCTGTCCATATATAGATCTTTGTTGTAATTGGATCTCTTCTCATCTAACAAATTTCCACTAATATTCATAATCTTATTCCTAGTCTCATTAGCAACTGCAATAAAATCATCATTGTCGATAATATACTTAGCAATCTCTAAACCATAGATGTCATCTCCAATACCTTCCCTCAATTTCCTTCCATATATGATCTTATCTCCATCCTTCGCAATACTCAAATGTCTAAACATTATCTTATCCTTGACATCTCTATAATCATCAAGAATATCGTACAATTTGTGGAAATGAGTAGCCAGAATGAAATTAATTCCCTTATTAACAAAGTGATTCAAACTCGCATTTACAATCGCCAATGCAGACTTCTCCTCTGTTCCTTTGCACACTTCGTCTCCTAAAACAATACTCCTATTATTAGCAAATCTCAATATAGATCTCAACTCAGACATCTCCACCGCAAATGACGATTTACCCTTAAATATATTATCATCTGATGTTATCCTTGTAAATAACCTATCATAGGGACACAACACAAAACTCTTACATGCAACATACATACCAGCTTGTGCCATAATAATATTCAAACCAACCGCCTTACTCAACGAACTCTTACCAGAACCATTAACGCCATATAACAGCAATCCACATTTCTCACCAGTCATACCAACATCATTAGTAACATACTCTCCAGAGAATGGCAATCTCTCCAATATGGGATGTCTAATAGCATCTGCATCAAAGAAACTTGTTGCACTACCTTGTTTAAGTTCAGGTTTACAATAACCAAACTCAATTGCACACTTAGCAGAACTCTGTGTAACATCCAAGTTGGCGACAAAAACAGCAACTTTTTTTAAAACATCACCATAATCACTTTGGAAATCCCTCAACTTCTCCAAATAGAAATTCCTAATCTCAATCTTCAAATTCCTCTTCTCCTCATTAATCAACTTACTCAACTCTCTCAAATGTGAATTGAAAAACTTAACATAAGAACCCACTGTCTTATGTTCATAAGGTGTATCCTCATTCATCTCAAACCCTTTCTTCTTCTTCAATGTTGCATATCTCGCTTTGGTCATATGATAATTGTATTCCTTCTTTTCAGCAGAAATGTGTAATGTAATAGGATCTTTATTACCCTTTGTTTCAATATTCAAAAGTTTAATCAATCTCAATCTCTCCTTCTCAATAATGTCATCAATAGTGGTAATCCTCTTCGCCCCTTCATCAATCTTCTCTGAAATACACTCTCTAACAAAGTTTCCATCAATATTGTCCAAATTGTACTTACCCATCTCATCAACATCGAACAGTTTACTGTAATGCTCTATAAACTCATTGAACTTATTAAAATCCTGATCGGTCAACTCTCCCATATCTACTAAATCTGTATCATCTAACAGATCACACACACACTTGTAAGAAATATCCAACGAATAGAACTCAGACGGATGAAGAGATTGTAAAGTGATCCTTCTATTGTATCTCTCAATATCAATAATCTTTCTCAATTTATCAATAACTCTATCTAACAACACTCTATTCTCAATAAACATTTCAATTTTATTATACATCTTATTTAATTTCACACAGGATGTTATAGGATTTATCAATCTGTACTTCAATAAACGCCTTCCCATAGCAGTTCTTGTTTTATTAAGAACATGAAACAACGATTTGAATTTGCAACCTGATGATAAATGATTGTTATTTGACACAACATCCAACTGATATATAGTATCGTTGTACAACACCAAATGTTCATTGTGATTCCAAATAATAGGTTTATCAATTTTCTTCAGAAAGTTGGGATTGTGTTCATAACAGAATTGCAACAGATGCATATACGATTTTACCGCAGTGGGTTTCATCTCCAAATCAAGATACTCTATCGGTGTTAATGCTCCACCATCAAATATCTTCCCCAAAAATGCATTCTGATAACTGATTTTCCCATACTCCCTGTTCATCCCCTCTCTACTCATGATCTTCCTATTCACCAAATTGATGTTCATTTTAATATCGTTAACAATATCCTCACTACTCTTAGAACTGATATTGAGAACAACCTCTTTCGGATTATTTGCTACAATAAATCTGTTCATATCTTCTATTAACGTTGACTGGTCATTAATCAACTCATGTGATTGATTAACAATGTTCTTTCCGGTTGATAAATCTATACAACTACATCCTAACACCAACAGTTTCTTCCCACTCTTATAACACTTCTCCACATCAATAAAGATAGATACGACGTTATTGGGATCACTCTCAGTCATGTCATCTATGTATGTACCAGGTGAGTATATACCAGTTATTGAACGTTTCTGCTTATTGACCTCATCCTGTTCAATAATAACAACAGTGAAATCATCTTGTAAAAGAACATTCAAGTGACGTTTAAGGTATGGGGTCTGAAATCCACACATAAGGGGATTCTTCAGATTGTTCTCCAATTTTGCTTTTTTCTTTCGTGTTAATATGATATTCAATTTCTCTGCAACTCTGCGAACGTTACCAATTCTCTGTTTTGCATTCTCTATTCCATACATTTCAAAGAATGCTCCGACTTGCATCAGGACTATCGTTTTCTCACCGTACTTCCTTTCAAAATCTTGTTGATATTCCAAGTACTGTTTAACTAATGTCATTAGTTTAAAGACGGTGTTTAATCTTTAAACTCACGAAAATAAAAAAGTGATGCTCCAATTTTAAAAAAAATCAAATAAATGTACACTAATTGTGGACCGAATTACTAACAGTAAAGGAAAACATGGTAAATCTAAACTGAAATTTGAAGTCCATTACATAGAAGAAACTAACGTATTAACAATAGGCTCTCATGTGGCTAAATGGTTGAAAGATCTTGAATCACATCCAGATTGTCAACTTATTTTGACTCACAAAGTGTATATGTTGCTTTTGAAGTGTTATGTACAAACGTTTAAAGCGAAGTACTTTATTGCTCCGAATCAAGAGTCAGTGATCGATAATAAATTCATGTTGCGTGAGCTTCCTCGTTTTGAGAAGATCTATGAGCATTGTAGAAAGTGTCTTGCTAGGAAACGAGCCAAGGCTATATATTGGGAACATTCTGTAGGATTTAAAGTCACTCAGACTCCCCATCGTCAGCGGACTGTCGCATTTGAGGAGTATAAGAGTTTTGTGACCAATCACAAAAACTGGTATACGAATTACTGGAAGAGGATTATGGGAAATCTGTATGCGTGTGATCCGATAATGTTTATTGAAGAAATCAAAGAAAAGATGCAGAAGCACTCTTTCTTTCTTAAGGACGGGTGTGATATGTATGTTGATTGGTTGTTTAATGATATTGTCGATTTTGAAACGTTTCTGTACATTCTATATCCCAATATCAGATTCTGTATACAAGCTGTGAAGATTAACGATCTTGTAGCTGAACAGGAGAGAACATTGCTTGAACATAGGTTTGAACCAGATCGTACAAATGCTGTGGCTGAGTACGTGAAAATGGTTGAGAAATTCATCAAGATTTTCATTAAAATTGATTCGAAATACCAAAGCAAACGTGCTGAGAAGACGAATCGTGAAGTTGACATGATATGTATCATTGTGAAGAAACACCTCAGAAATCTCCGGTACAAATTGGAGAGATGCAATAACGGGTTTCCACCGAGGTGGAGCAATCTTGACATCCGTTGTGAACTTGGCAGAGAATATCAAGTGTCATTTTAGATTTTACTACTTTATAATGAACAACATCCTGATCTTTTTTTGAAATCTAATTTGATAAATTCAACTGGTTTCTTTTTATTTTTTCTCACAACCTTCTTTTTGTCAATGTTCTTTTTGTTGACTTTCTTTTTGTCGACCTTCTTCTTTTCTTCTTCATACATTTTGAAATGTGGTTTCAAGAATAGTTTAACTTGTTTTATTGTGACTTTTTCACATAAGAATTTACGATAATAGAAAGTTATTGTTTTTAAGAACTTTTTGACAGAGTATGACTTGTGATCTTTTATCAAGACCGCATTATCATCTTTTAGATCGAACGGTTTGAGCGGATACTTAATCTTCATAACACGTCTTGCTTGAATTGTATCGAAAACATTCTTTGGATATGCTCTCTCTGCAACAGCGATAATGTATAGATTGTAGTTTATTATTTTGATTCCGTTGAAATAGAAATTGTAATCACCAGACGCAACAAGTGTATCGTAATCTTTCGCACCACAATCTTTCGCATATTCGTTCAACACATTCGGTGTATCATTTTCCCAATCAATAACATCCTTCAAATAAACATCGAGTTCTGAATATTTTATTGTCTTCTTATTCTCAAGAATAAACTTGTACAATCTGTCTCTCTGTATGCTTTCTGGTGCAACTACTGCAATATCCATATCGTCTGTTTGTCTCATACCGTGAAGCATATTTGTCAAAGAACCGTCAATCAATAAATAGTTCAATATTCTCTGATCAAATATTCTATACAGTTTTGTCGTGAAATACACAAACGGTTGCCAGAAGAATCTCTTTCCCAATCTTTTCTGCAAATTCTCAAAATTCGCTGTTTCCAGCCACTTTGTAGTATTCGCATTAAAGAATGCTGTGTATGCATTAAACTCCTCCACTGGAACTCTACCCTCTCTCTTCTCAAGAGGTTTCACATATATGTATGCAACTTTATAACCACCATACTTCTTAATTTCCTCATCACTCAGTTTTTCAGGATACTTTTTTCTGTAGAAGAACATGTAATTCAATATGAACTTCTTTTTAATTTTCACTTTTTTAAAGAGAGTGTAACCATTATTTGTTTTACGCTCTTCAAAACATACTTTCATAAGATTGTTTTTCAGATCAATCTCCATATAAGATATTGAAGATATTTTCTAAAGTCTACTCCTAGTTATATCTTCTATCTCTCTGTTTATCAACCTATCTATATCTCTCTTCATTTGGATCAATCTATATATCCTCTCATTTTTGAAATCGATATACTGTTTGTGTAAATTCTCTCCTTGATGATAAGGACACATGCCCTCTTTTATATAAGTGTTATCTCTGACTGTAACATCTCTTGGAACGAAACTTAGTACCAACGTTGTTCTGTTTCCTTGTGAACATCTCTTTGCTAAATGTTTGATCTGTGAACCCTGCATAAATATTCCTTCACCAACATTCAGATTTACTTCCACCATTTTACCATCTAAGTTTAAAACCAATTTCCCCGATTCTGGATCATCCTTCTCAATCATATACACAAATACAAAAGGCATGTAATCGTAATGCCAATTGTCAATATTATCTTGAACTGCTTTATCAGGTGTCAAATTGTACAAATATGCTTCTGATCTCATTGGATGAAGTACAAAATCCATACCTGCCATTTTGGATATAACAGACTCTATACCAGATTCGTATTTCAAATAGTTATATATCGGATCTATATTTCTAATGGTCAGTGATCTTTTACCCATTTTTGCACAATCTTTGTACTTTCTGTAAAAATTGTATACTTTTTGATGAAAATATTCACCTATTGTAAATTTAGTGGTGTGTGCTATATCAACAACAGGGGAAATACCCTTGTCATTGCAGAGTTCTCTCCAATTACTGAAATAATTGGATAATTTGGAAATAGATCTATTGTCATTCGTCATTATTGGTTCGCTCTTCAGATTACTCTATCTAATAAAATTATTTGGCAAAAAAAAAATGAAAATTTTAATATAAAAAGATAATACATATTATTTATAATCATGATAAGAGTCGGACGTAGAATATACACTAAGAATGGTAAGTTTATTGATCCAGAGATGGATGGGTTTAAGCAGATATTCGTTTTAACAAAATCGTATAAGGATTGGTGGGAATTGAGTCCTTATGCTCTTAAGAATGATAAAGGTCAAATTATGGAGAACGTTTGGCAGTTCAGTAAGGTTTACAAAGATGTGCCAGAGAGAACTGCGAAGTATTCGAGATATGATAATAGAATCATTTGGCAACATCCTGCCGAAGTTCACATGAATGAGGATGGGACTCTTAAACCCGAGTATTGGGCATGGCGAGAGAAAGGAATGTCTGCGAAAGATGCTATTAGGTATCCTGTTGGTTTCTATCACAGGCACAATTGCCAGTATGCTCTAACAGAGCTTGGAGGAGAAAAACTGGACTATGTTCAATCTAGAAAGGCTATCTATGTGCCTCTATATATCGATTTGGTTAAAAAAGAGGAGAAATTTAAGAAACTGAAGAAGATGTATGAAGACGGTGAGAATTTGCTGATTATCGAGGTTGATGGACCACATCAGGAGTCGATTCAATACTATATGGATAAGTATGGTGTGAAAAGGGATTTCTTCATTAACTCAACTGTTGAAGTTAATGAAGAGAGTATGAAGATTCTTCTCAACGATGATAAACACGCATTTGGACATGGTTATTGTTTGGCAATGGCTCTGCTCGATATCAATGTGTGAACAGTCTTTGACCAGTCATGACCATTTGAATATTATAATTATCACAAGCTTTCTGAACATCTTTGTCTCTAATAGAGCCACCTGGCTGAGAAATATACTCAACACCATAACTCTGAGCCACTTCGATATTGTCTGCAAAAGGCAAGAATCCATCTGAAACCATACAGAGATTATTAACTTGGTCTACTGCTATATTTCTCGCCTCGAACCATTTCAACACTTTCTCACCAGCGAGTCTTACACAATCAACTCTGTTCTGTTGTCCAGCACCTATACCAATAACTTTACCTTCATAAACAAAACAGATACTGTTTGATTGAGTATATTTCAATGTTATAGCACCCAGAATTAGATCTCTATTAATCTCGTCAGAGAAACAATCAACCTCTATAACATCTCTCATTTTGGATTGTATCAATGTCTCACAATTCACATCTCTGAATTTCATGTCTTCATCATCTTCACCTACTATTTGTTCCAAAATAACATAATCGCCTTTTTTCTTACTAGATAGCATATCTATAACACCGTCTTCAAATCCAGATGCAATTATACCATCACTCACTTTAGGTTTAAGAAGTTCCGCAACCTCTAAGTTAACATCTCCTGAGAATGCTAGGAAATCCCCATAAGATGATAGAGGATCGATCTTAACTGTGTTTTCATATATCATTTCAGGAATATTACTGACATGTGTTGCTACACCTGCCGGACTATTATGTTTGAAACTTGCACAACAATCTAAACCTAATGTTTTTTTCACTTCACTTACCAATTTTATTGCATTGTTTGCATCCAAAAGATTGATATAACTTGGATTACCATTCAATATTGTATATCTTGGTATATTACCATCTTTCCTGTAAATATAACTTGGTTTCTGTTCTGGATTCAATCCATATTTTAATTCTCTAACTTTCTTATAGGAAATACCAATCTTCTCGTTGCCGTTATACCAGTTATTAACAGATATCGCATTCTTCATAAGAACATTGGCAGCACGTTTTGCAAAATACTTATTTATATCTTCATCAGATTCTCCATTAAGTTTCATTTGGATATAATCTATGTATTTATCTGGTTCAGTTAAAACTGTTACCAATTCACTGTTCTTCATCGCTGCTCTAATAAGACTGTATCCACCAATGTCGATATTCTCAACAGACTGTTCTTGTTCAAAAGGGTACATATTGACTGCGACTAAATGGTAGAAGACTTTGTTCTTGTCCAATATTCCACTAAATATCTCCGGTTGTAAGGTTTTAACTCGTCCGTCACACAATTCAGGAAACTTCAATTGTTGAACTGTGTTTCTGTTTTCAACAAGTTTTGATATATTATCAAAAGTGCCACCTGTACTGAATATTTTGAACCCGTTACACTCTAAAAATGGAACAAGTTTATTCAAACCCGTCTTGTTATAAACAGTTATCAATGCATTTCTCATAGTATGAATTGATAATGAACTTATCTATAAATATAACGACTCTTTTATCATCAAAAATAATATATATGTATAGGATATATCTATGACTGAACTATCAGCTGCGTTTGGAACTATCTATCCACAAAAAAATAACCCAAGAGTTAGAATGAATCCTAGACCAGATTCAAGCAAGGATATGAGTGATATTTTTAAACAGCCATCAGATTACATGATGATTCAGAATAAGAACAGATTGGGTGCATTAAGAACTGATGATATGAACAATATTGATAACAGAAACTTGACATATCAACCAAGAAGCGTTGATAACTATAAGATATCACCAAGACCAACATTTATACAGAGACCTAGAGCGAGTGATCCACAAAAACAGGTAGTTATATGCAATAACTATCCAATGGCAAGAAAACCAATGAGAGATGTCAAAATGGACAAAATGGAAGACTGGATTCTAATCGCAATAGTCATAGTTGCGGTTGGATTGTTTTTGAGATGGAAGGATCATTTATTGTAAAATATAACGGTGGTGGAAACTATTTTTTATTAGTAAAATAAAAAATAGTTGTAAAAAAGGTTCTTGTTTATGTTTAAGCACAACCTCCAATTTCGAAAGGCTTTCTGTTGGTATCTGGGTCAATAGTTGACTGAATCCATGGTGAGACCTTAACCTGTGGGTTTGGTGGTTCACTTCTGAGCTGAAGATTTGCATTTCTCATTGTCTGACCAACGGTGTTAATACCTATGTGGTGTCCTGACTGTAAGAAGTTCCTGTCCTTAAGAGTTCCTGAACCGGTTGGGTTGACCTGTGCCCATGCGGAGCTGTTGTCCTGTGGGAGTAATTCAGCTGGTGTGAGTTGTTCTTTTGGGAAGCAGTTCTGACCTCTAATGGCTTGAACACCTGGGTCAGCACTGGCACTGTAGAGAGACTGTTTGCTTCCTCCGATTAGCTGTGGATCATTTACACCTTGGTTTCCATGAGTCTGAGTTGTACCTGGACCGGCTGTTGCGTCTAAACCGACTTGTTTATCACTATCATCTGCGACGACATTAGCGTTTTCCATGTTTTCTGTTACGGTTGGTTGAGATCCACCCAATCCAAAATATCTCAAAACAACGAATAAAACAATTGCTACTGCTACTACTACTACAATTCTAACTAATGAACCTTTCATTTATTATACTATTAATAAATAAAAAAATTATGGAAAAAAAATAAATTAATAAAAAAAATAAAAGTTTTGTTTATGCTATTGGATCTATGTATTTAATCTTATTTGCGTAAATTATCTTTTTTCTCTTTTTCCTAATGACTTTTTTCTCTCTACGTTTTCTAGGTTTTTTCTCAACAACAACCTCATGTTGTGGCAGTTGCTCTTCCTCAACAACTTTCTCCACAACCTCCTTTGGTTGTTCTTCAACAACTTCCTTTGGTTGTTCTTTCTCAATAACAGAGTCTTGTTGTGGTTGTTCTACAACATCATCTTCTACAGTGAACAAGTTATCACTCGATTCATCAAAGAATTTGTAGTTGTCATCAAAAAGTACATAACTAATACATTTCCAATTACTTCCAAATATTTTGCCATTAAATCCTATACCATCTAGAAGAAGATTTAGTGACACATTATCTCCGCTTTTGAGTTCATTAACACTTGCATCTAATGAAATCTTCATAACAATATCGCCATTTCTATCAAGTATCCATGGTTTAATCTGATTCTTGTAGAGAACATCTGATGGAATCTTCTTCTTGAACCAATTTTCACTATTTCCCTCAACATTTAACAAAACACGTTCCTCTATATCATATATAAGTTGAAAAAACTCTTTACTTTCTATGTCATTGTTCAACATGAATAGGACATCTCCATCTACTACATCTTTCACAGTTATGTAAGGTGTTTTAATATGAAAATCTCCCCCATTATTTGTAATTTTACTAAAGTATCCATTAACTGTACTTACGGGTTTATCAAAATCTAAACTCATTCTTATTATTGAAAACTTATATATTATTTTCTATATTGTAACGTATCTTTGACAATTATGAATGCCGTGTTTAGAGTCATTCCATAAATCTTCTTACCATTCTCCATTCTGTTCCATATGTGACCCAATTCTAAATCACAACTTAACATACAGTTTTTTGGAATGTCGTAAACTGTTTTCAAATAATTTTTCTTACTATTTTGATATTCGACTTCACATTTCATCTGTTTTCCTACAGTTTTCAATTTCACTATGATGTTGTTATACTGTTTGTAGCGTTTTATTGTACTTTGATATGAATCTCGGTCACATCCTAAAACTTTTATATTTCGCTCATCTATCTGTTTTAATAAATTCATGAATCCTTTTTGAGCGGTGTTTCTAAGATTGTTGAATCCCAGTTTCACTCTATAAGATCCATAATCATTATCTAAACCAAACGGACAACACATAAAAGGTGTTTTTATAACAACTGGTCCACCAGACAGATCAGTTATTTTTTTGAATATTAAATCGTCTATTTTGATATTACTATATTTCAAACTATTCATTATTGATAAATGATATAAAATCGATTCTAAAAAAACGTTCCTAGTTTATTTTTTTGTAATAAATTATAAGATATTTTAATGAATTTCAGGTCTCTTACAAATAATTTGATAAATAAGTTCATAGACGAAATGAAGAAAGAAGAGAATAATGAAAAGTTAAAGACCTATGTTATTGACCCATGCATGGATCATATAATGAACAAGGTTTACCCTTATTTAATTATCACTGCGATAATATTTATTCTAATCTTTCTTATATCAATACTTATCCTATTTCTAATTATACGTGCGAATATACCGACTAAAAGTTGATATTTATTTTTATAAATAGTATATATATGAAGGATTATATAATCGTAACTCCTAAAGACTGGGGTCCATATCTCTGGAACTTTCTTCACTGTGTACCAAAATATATAAAAGATAATAACAAGTGCAAATATGTAGCACTCTTTAAAAATTTATACCATATTATACCATGTCATGTGTGTAAAGAGCATTATGCCGAGTTCTATTTGGAAAATAAGATGACTACTAAGAAAGTTTCAACACTGTTTTTGAAAAGGTGGGTTTTAAAACTTCATAACAGTGTTAACCGAAAACTTAGTAGAAAACAGTGGACATTGAAAGAAAGTGACAGAGTTCATAAGAAATTGAACATAGCTGATTTCTTAAAATTCGTCAACTATGTTATAAAGAAGTATAAACAGGATAATACTACAGTTTTTCAGTATCTACATTTACTCACTTTTTTTCAAATTATTGGATCAATGTTTCCAAATAGAAATATTAGAAAAATGTTTAATAAGGTTGAGGAAAGACAGATATCGAATATTAATGATTTAGATAAGTGGTTTATGAATTATTTGAAATATAGTAAAGTATGTTTTCTAAGTTAATAGTTACATCAAAATCTTTCATAACACCGTTTTTATCAAACTTCATATATTTTGGATAATGTTCTATTTTCAAAAGTGGTATCAGATAATCGTTATGTGATTCTATATTATCACAGTTCACAGCATATATTGGAAATGTATTCATGTAATTAATAGCTATGTTGCTCCAAAATTCCACTTTGTTTCTACAACTTGAACAATCTGGTGAATAAAATATAATCAATCCATTCTTTCCATAAAAATTCTTATTGAGTTTGTCATCATCTTGTCCAACTTTCTCAATAAGATTGAATGCACCCATTTTTGTCAATTTATGTTTAATATTGAAATCTTTGAATGTTAACTCTCTAATTCCCAAAATCTTTCCATATAAGTTCACTATTTCACTCATTTAATTATTATATACGAATAAAAAAAAATATATGATATATTATTTAATGAGTTCAAAAGTTTTTTCCACTATTGCTATAGTTGTTCTTGCTGTACTAATAGCATACTTTATTTACGATATTTACAATAACAGAAGAACAATTGAAAATTTCAACAATGATAGAAATAAGATGCTTCAGGAATTCAGAAAAACTCTGAACCAAAAGAGTGATGAACAAAAAAATAGAGATGAAGAAGAGAAAGAGAAGAGCGACTCAGAAGCTCATCCAACATTCGAAGAAAGACACGCTCAATACAGTGAAGAAGAGGAACACCATAAACACAAGCACCACTCTGAACATGAAGAGGAAGAGCATCACCATAAACACAAGCACCACTCTGAACATGAAGAGGAAGAGCATCATCATAAACACAAGCACCACTCTGAACATGAAGAGGAAGAGCATCATCATAAACACAAGCACCACTCTGAACATGAAGAGGAAGAGCATCACCATAAACACTCAGCTGAAGAGGAAGAGATGACTCACAAAGTTATAAAGAACATTGAGAGTGAGAAGAAGAATAAGATATTGACTCATGGGGAACATGAGATTAAAAGGCCAGATACACAGACATTCAGATTTAATAATCCACCATCTGCACCATTGAATATCAATGTCAGCTACAACAGTAAACACTCCATTAATGACAGCAATTTTGCTAAAGATGACATCTACTCTAATAGCGGAAGCATGGGAACAAGATCTCAACCTAGGCAACAACAACACCATCAACAACAATACCAGCAACAACAATACCAGCAACAGAACAGCGTTCCATCAGATTATGGTAAGTTAACATGGAACACTCTTTCTGATTACTATATTCCAGGTGTAACAAATGTGAATAAGAATTATAATACAGGTAGTGATAAGCAGAGTGACGCATGTCCAATTTTAGACAATAGACCATGGGCAGACTACAAATCAGGTGATGATAAGCATTCAAAGTAAACTGAAAATAATTTTTTTTATTTATATTATATGTTGGAATTTTTATATATAATATAATATTATAGATATGGTTAATTATAAAGTACCTGTTATTTTGGGAGTTATTGTAATAATAATTTTTGCATTATGTTTGGTAAATAACCGAACTATTAAGGAGAATTTTGGGTTACCTTTAATTGGAACAACAAATTCTGTGATTAAACAGAATGATACTACAGGAGATTTATTCAATGGAACATATGCACCTATTGTTGGTAGATCTGCAGAAGTCCCTGATTTCACAACATTCAATGTGGTGGTCTTCAAAAAGGGAAACGATGTGTCCCTGTTGGTCAATGGATTAGTACCAAAGTCTAGACTTGGAGAGTTGTGTTCAACAAATGATGATTGTGTATCCGGAAAGTGTGATGTCGATGGAACATTCCATGCTCAAGGAAAATGCGTTGACAAGAATGCATCTGCTGGTCACACTGGTTCTCAAAACACAAACAACAGTGTCAATGGATGTGTAACTACTACATCTTGCCCAAGTAACTGTTTAACAGTAACTTCAGAAGGTCATTCAGGTAAATATCCATTCAATTCTAAAAAAGAGGCACAAGATTATTGTGAAGCAAATGGTTTAACATTGGCAACATGGGATAGATACAATAAGGTTTACCCTGATGGTCACTGCGATATGTCTTGGTTTGCAGATCTTGATAGACCTGCATATAAGGGTACTGGTGTAGATGGATGTGGAGGTTCTAACAATTTCCGTAAGAGAGTTCAGTGGGGAAATTACTCTAAGGGAAAGGCTGCGTGTATGCCAATAGGTTGTTCTGATAATCAATCTCTTAGAGATAGTTTGAGAGACAACAAGAACAATCCTGAGGGAAGACGCAGTTCATTGAAAAACTTGGTGAATTTCTATGGTAATTTAGTGTATACTGGTAGAGTTATCAACAGCAGTTCTGGAAATCCAAATATTGGACATTTTGAGATTCTCTCTGGTCCATCTGATGAATCCTACTCACAACATGGAGGACATGTCAACAGATTGAAGAAATTCTTCGAGAAGGGTTCTGTATTCATAATCGAACATGTAGGAAATGTCACTTTGATGAACAGAAAGGGAACAGACGAGACATACAGAAAAATCTCCGATGGTTCAGATAATGATAGCAACTTTGAAGCAAAAGAGATTAATAGTACAAGATACTCAGTTGGTAATGTCGAAGTTCCAAAATTGACAGTTAGTAGTGAATACTGTCCAGATGGTTCAAATGTCTGTTATGATGAACAGATGGATGCAATGTTCTGTGGTGACCAAGAGAGTGGAACAACAAGTGGTAATCATTCACTATGCAAGAGTTGCTCAATTAAGTGTGCATTGAATGAGAATAAACCATTCGGTTATGGTATGTGTAAGGGTGCATTTACTGTTAGAAGTAATCATTCTAAATTGCCAGTTTTGTCAACTATTTTGAATCTTCGTGAAAGCTTTGTAAGTGGAAGCGGGCAAAAATCTGGTGGATTATCCTGTAGAAAGGTTATTGATGATTTGACAAGTGGCAGAATGGATTTGAATCACTTATCTATATTCACTCACATCAAAAATCAGAATAACAAGTATGAATGGAAAAGTTTAGGAACACAGTTTTTCAGTCCTGGTCCTAAGAACTCAACTCTTATTGTACAAGATTCACCATTGACAAACTATTTGAACAAGACTCCTGCTGGTAAATCAAACTACTCTATGGCTTTTGCAACATTTATGTTGTCATTGATTGTTTTTGGAGTCTTAGAGAGTGTCGATACTAAATACTTAAGCCTCTGCAGAGATGCTATAACTAAGAGTAAGACATGTCACGCTGCAAAGGACATTCAAGATGATCTTAAGAAGGAGTGCCAGAAGGTTTTGTACGATGTTGAGGATATCGATGCACAGATAGCCAATATGGATTACACACAGTTTAAGATTGTTCCAGATAGATCTGCATCAACTGTTGGACCAAATAATTGTGGTTTCTATTTGAAATCTGATAAGAACGACGCAAGTTTGTCCCCACAATACTATAGTACTGGACATTCTAATGGCTCAACAAGTTTGAGTTTAATAAAGGGTGGAGAGTCTTTCAATATGAATCTTGGTGGAAAGATTTTCGGAAACGATTCTACTCAAATATGGTTTTTTGAAGATGTCAGTCACTATCAAATCGACAAGTCAACTATGAAAATGTTCAGAACTAAAATAAGAAGTTCCAATGGATTATACTTAGAACCATCATTTGGAAGAGTACAGGGATTCTCTGCAACTGGTCAGGACAATGTATATGAAGTTAACTTAGTGAGAAAAACAAATAAATGGTGGCACGTAGTTGCATCCACATTCGATTCCAATACTGTTATGGAACTCGAAAGACACATTGAGAATGGAGCTGTAAGTCTACATTCAGGAAACTCAGGAAGAACAACATTCCAATGCCCAACATCCTACAAGAACAAAATGGGTGATGCAATGGACGGATATTACTGTTGCAACGGAGAAGTTAGTGGAACAGAATGCACTGGATCAAAATGTTGCTTACAACCAGGATTAAGTGGAAACTGTTCAGAAACATGTTGCCCAATGGGTGATTGCCCAACAGATATGCCAACTATGAATAATGGAAAGTGTTATAATGATAAGGGTGACAGCTGTACATTAGATCCATCAGGATCAGGTGCAAAATGCTACCCATGAGGGGGTGACTCCTCAAGCTTCGCTTGATTTGCACCTCTTCTAAACCCCTAGGGGCAAAATATGCATCAATATTGATCGATTTATTTTTACATTGACAAGGCAAAATTAGCACCTATTTTTTAGCTCAAATTGTCTAAAAGTTTATTTTACATTAAATAAATATTAATAACACTAATGGATTATGCATTAGCATTATCTAGTGATAATATTTCCGAGGTGATTAGAAAATATAAAATTATATATAACAAGGGTGATGAATGTTCTCCACATGTTATTGTTGCGAATATTGATGGAAATTATGAAAAGCAGATAAATACGATTTTTGAGAAGAGAAAGAAGTTCAAATTAAAATTTGACAAGATAATGATTCAAGATGGAAAAATTGCTGTATATCCGAGTAATACTAGTAAAATTGAAGATATTGTTGGAACAGTGAAGTTTCAAGAGTATGTTTTGGATATTCCCGATAAATTTTATATGTTGATTGGGAATAAAACTGGTAAAGATTTGGATAGTACTGTTATAGATAAAACTATAATATCAAAATTGAGAGTTCCATTTGAAGTAACTATTGATAAATTATTGATTATAAAATTAGATAAAACAATTCGTAAAAAACATAGAAAATGGCAAAAACTGAGAACAATTGAACTAAATTGACGCAAAACTCTTTGTAAGATAATATTTCGGAACTTTAGATATTCTCACATGCAAATAGTGAACACCCAAACCATGTGTACTAATCCAAAGTTTCTTATTTGTCTCCAACATCTTCTCAATCTGTTGAGCAACTCTCTTCCAAAAAGCAGTTTGCTGAACAACAGTCGCATTATCCATGAAATCTTTCAATGTTGCATACGATCTTCCATCAGATCTCGGCATTGGTATAACCAATGTTGCATCACCTGAGAGATTTGGGAATGAGATGACATACTTGTTGTTGCTACTCTTTATATGTTTAGCGAAAGGTCTATAATTAGGTTTCAACTTATTCAATCTCTTATCTGGTATGAATTTCTGTTTACATATAGCATCTTTATCAGCAAACACAGGGGTAGTCTCCCAATAGAAACTGTTTTTTAGTTTTTTTGGATATTTGAGATATTCTCCATTCTTCCAGTTCTTAATAACTTCTGACCACTTCATACTATAACTATCTATACTATTTTTATAAGAAATATTATTCAATTTTTTATACAAAGCATAACAAACTATTAAAACAACAATAACGCCTAGACTCACAAAAACATAGTTCATTTATATCTTCATTTATTTTTTTTGCTGAGAAAATAATAATGTTTGATATTAATATAATGGGGAATAAATTAATACTCATATTTTTCTTTGTTCTATTGGTATTAATATTAGTTTATCTCTTTTTCAATCAGAAGTTGAGTGCTGATATTACTAAGAACAATGTGCTAAGAAACAATTTAATAGAAAGATTCACCAATAAAGAATTAAATAATAACAATTTGATAACTAATGGTGGATTTAATAACAAAAAGAATGTTGGAGAGTTTGGTGGAAGTGATGGTATAAACAATGTCGTGAAGATTAATAATCCAGGTCCTAGTGATTACGCTTTAGAACAGGTTATATCTGACAATAAAACATATTACAAATTGGTTGTGAATGTTGATAAGAATCAGGAGTACAATTTGTCTTTCTGGGTTAGATTTGATCAATTGAAATCGAATTACATAGATTTCAAAAACTTGGTAAAAATAAATACTCAGAACAATAACCAGATTAACAATATTCTCGATTTGACATATCTCGTCGAACAAAAATTAACACAATCTGATAATAATACATGGTATAAAGTCAGATATTCATTCAAAACAGACAGTTTAAGTGTTGGAATGATGAATATCTATCTCAATTATACTCAGAACTTACCAGCCAACAAAGTCTATTTCACAGATTTGGCTCTAACAAAGGTTCTAAACAATGTTCCAAACTACGATGTAACAACAGATCTCAAGGTTTTCTTAGATGGTAAACAGTATCAAGAGAGACCGATGAGTAAGAATTGGACAAATATGGTGGATACAGATGATCATTTCACATGGTCTGAGAAACCTATATCATCTCAGAGTGATTGTTATTTATC
>Ga0180437_10004284_pt1 | contig 20407 bp, 20 predicted proteins | sample SS_ome_4_FD_132410 | JGI IMG/M metagenome (GOLD analysis project Ga0180437, IMG submission 132410) | Hypersaline lake sediment archaeal communities from the Salton Sea, California, USA - SS_3_D_1 metaG | ecosystem: Environmental > Aquatic > Non-marine Saline and Alkaline > Hypersaline >... | reverse complement strand
AGAGGAGGCATACGATGCCACGCGGAAAGCTGGAGAATCTGCAGGACTGTAAGGCTTTTGCTCACGGCTGCCTGTTCATGGCAACTGGCGGCGGAGGGAGCGTCGAATGGGGAATGGGCATGCTCACAGCGGCCCTGGAGGATGGCGTGACCCTGGAGTGGGTGGACGTAGACGACATCCCCGACGATGTGTGGACGGTCACCCCCTACGGGATGGGCTCTATCGCTCCCATATCTCAGGAGACGCTGGATGAAATCGAGCGGTTGGGATTGGTGGACCGGTTCGGTGACCGATCGATGGGGGAAGCTGTCAAGGAACTGGGGGATTACCTGGGCGAACCGATCGGCTGCCTGGTGCCCGCCGAGTTGGGTGCGGGGAACACGCCTGCGCCACTGGTCACCGGTGCGCGCCTGGGCATCCCCGTCGTAGACGGCGATTACGCAGGCCGGGCCATTCCCGAGGAGATGCAGGGTACGCCCTACCTCTATGGCAAGCACAGTTGGCCTTTTGCCAGTGTGGATCAGTGGGGAAACGTGTCCATCGTCAAATACACCGTCAGCCCACACATGCTGGAACGAATCGGGAAACTGCTGGCCGTTGCCGCCTACGGCCACACCATGATCGCGGCCACGCCTTTGCCTGGCCACGAGATGAAAGACATCCTCGTCCGTGGCACCCTCACCAGGTCGTTTGCCCTCGGGCGAGCGATGCGCCTCGCCCGTGAAAAGGGCAGAGACCCCATCGACGCGGCCCTGAAAGTCACCGATGGCTGGCGTCTCTTTGAAGGGACCGTCACCGGCAAGGACTGGGAAGACCGGGAGGGCTACATGTTCGGCACCGTCCACATTCAGGGTACGGGCGACTATGCAGGGCAAACGCTGGACGTGTGGTTCAAGAATGAGAACCACGTCTCGTGGCTGAACGGCACACCGTGGGTTTGCAGCCCCGACCTGGTCACTCTGGCTTACAAAGAGAGCGGGGAAGGGACAACCAACACGCTCGTCAAAGAAGGGGACCAATTGGTAGCTGTTGGTATTAAGGGGCTGGAGTCCTTCCGCACCGAGTTTGGCCTGGACGAAGCATCTGGCCCGCGTTACTTTGGCTTCGACATTGACTATGTACCCATCGAAGAGCTGATGGAAGGGGGGGCATGACTTGTTCGCGCTGGGCACAGAGCCTCGTGACGAATTCTATGCGTTTGAACTGCCACTGGCGGCGCACAAGCTGATGACGCAGATCCGTCCGGTGGAGCCCGGGCAGCAAGTGCTCATCACGGCCGACAGTGCCGTGGACGCCCGTGTGGTACAAGCCACGGCGGGCGCAGTCTACACGGCAGGGGGGATGCCAACCGTCATCGTGTATCCAACGTTGCCCGCCCCCATGCAGGAACCACCCACGCCGGTGCTCAAAGCTGTCATGGGAGCTGACGTGTGGATTGATTTTGCGGTGGCCTATCAGCTCTATAGCCCGGCTTACCATGCCGCCATCGAGAATGGCTGCATCTATGTCTGTCTGACCGGTATGGACGCGGATATGATGGTCCGCACCATCGGACGCACCACCTATGCGTCCCTGCAAGAGATGGCTACCCGTCTCTATCAACTCTCGCAGGCGGCCGGGACCGTCCGTGTCACCAGTCCAGCCGGCACAGACTTGATCATGAAGGTGGACAAAGCAGGGGATCCCTTCTGGGAACCACCATCCGCCGAAGGTGGCTTCCCGCAGATGCTTGGTGGACAGTCAGGCTTTATGATCCACCGCGAAAGCTTTGAGGGGATATTGGTCTTTGACGGCACGCTGTGGCCCCCTGCCGAACTGGGTGTGCTGCAAACGCCGGTTCGGCTGACCGTCGAGAGGGGATATGTCACGCAGATCGAGGGCGGTGCGGAGGCCACCATCTTTGCGCGCTGGCTGGAGGCCTTTGGGCACCCTGAAGCCTATCTGATGGATCACGCTTGCTACGGGTTCAACCCCGGTGTCGTGCGACCCAGTGGGCGCATCCTGGAAGATGAGCGTGTTTTCGGCTGCATGCAATTCGGCGTAGGTGCGACAGAGCATGGATCGCCGGCCCACACCGATGGCGTCGTGCTCAACCCTTCGGTCTGGCTCGACGATATGCGGATAGAAGAGGCCGGACGCTACGTACATCCTGAACTGGTGGGGCTCTGTCACGCGATGGGTGCGCCAGGGTATTGATGGTTACCTCGGCCGGTAACACACGGGCTGGCCACGAAAAGAAGCTACCGTGAAAGCCAGCCAGGCATCGGCCGCATCATCGCCGTTGCGCCACGCCACGGTCTGACCCCGACAGACATGGCATGAGACGATTCGAAGCCTGGCTGGCTCCCCACGGTGATTTCGCGCCGGAAATGATGCGGTCCTGTCCTAGCGGTTCGGTGTGATTTCGCCGATTTTGACGGGCCGGTTCTCCTCGTAGGATTTGCCCGCTGCATAGCCCATGACGACAGGGATGCGTCCGTCCTGTCCAGTGACCGGTGGCTCTGTGTCCTGCTGGATGCAGGCGATGAACGCTTGCATCTCGGCAATGTAGGACTCTACGTAACGATCCATAAAAAAGTTAAATGGCAGATCGCGGTGGATATTCTGCGGGCCGTGGATCGTGGCTGTGTTAGGGTAATTGTTGCCGGTGCTGATGGCGCCCTGGCTGCCAAAGACCTCGACGCGCTGATCGTAGCCGTAGACTGCCTGGCGGCTGTTGTCAATCGTGCCGATGACGCCGTTCTCGAAACGCAGGGTGATGACCGTCGTATCAATGTCGCCCGCTTCCCCGATGGCTGGGTCGACCATCACGCCGCCGACGGCATAGATCTCTTCCACTTCGTTGCCGATGAGGAAACGGGCCATGTCAAAGTCGTGGATGGTCATGTCCAGGAAGATGCCGCCAGACACCTTGATGTAAGCGATGGGTGGGGGGGCTGGATCGCGGCTGATGATGTGAAGCAGATGTGGCTGGCCGATCTCGCCCTGCTCCACGGCCTGTCGCACGCGCCTGTGATTGGCGTCAAACCGCCGGTTGAAACCCACCTGGAACTTGACACCGGCCCTGTCCACCGCTGCCAGCGCGCGGTCAATGCGGACCAGGTCAAAGTCAATCGGCTTCTCGCAAAAGATGTGTTTGCCGGCAGCAGCCGCCTCTTCGATCATCTGCGCGTGGGTGTCGGTGCTGGAGCAGATGACCACGGCCTCGATATCTGCATTGTCCATAATGGCCCGGTGATCCTGGGTTGCGGCCGGGATGCCGCACTCGGCGGCACATTTCTGGGCCGCTTCCAGGACAATGTCCGATACGGCCAGGAGACTGGCCTGGGGGATACGAAAGGCCAGATGCTCGGCATGGAGCCGGCCGATCCGCCCCGCGCCGATGAGCCCAATGTTGACTGTAGACGACACAATCTTTCTCCTTTTGCTCCTCTCCAGACTCATGATGGTGCACATTCTTTACACATGAGAGAGTTATTACCACGGAGAGATCACTGAGAATCTCTGATTTCTTACGAGATCTGTCTCCGCGGCCGGACTCGTGCGCTTAAGACGCAGCTTTGCCAGACAGTTCACCCCTCCATCGCCCCAGGATGTCCAGGACCCCGTCGCCATTCTCGTGCGGTGAGACATAGCCCACGACGCTTTTGACCTCGACTGTCGCGTTGGCCGGGGCAGCGGACCGGCCCACCACACGCAGGAACTTGAGGTCGCTGGTCGAGTCGCCGATGCCGCCCATCTGCGCCAGCGGGACGCCCGTCTCTTCGGACAGCCATCGCACGCCAACGCCCTTGTCCATGCCAGCAGGCGTCACGTCCACACACGACACCGACGCCTGAACCGTGAACAGGGCGTCATGGCCCACGAGTGCGTCGGTGACGGCCTGGTGCAGGCAACTGACGTTCGTCCCGGGCAGAGGGTAGAGGGTCAATGATGCCTCTTTGCCTGGTTGAAAGTAGCCCAGTCCGGCCGTGATGACCTGGCGACGGAGGGTCGCCTTGGCGGCGGCCAGCACCTCTCGCATCTGGGCCGTGATCGACGGATGTTCGACGAAGCGATAACCGTTCGGAAAGTACAGCCCACACCCGTTCTCATAGATGCCCGGCAGGTAAGCCCCGATGGCTTGCATGAGCACCTCGACATAAGGCTCCTGCCGGCCGGTGCACAGTGTGACGGCGGGCAGTGCCTCGCCTCTCCAGGCCTGCTTGTTCAGGCGGCGTATGGCTTGCAGGGCTTCCCAGTTCCAGTCACCCGCCTCTCCAGGCGTGAGGCACCCGTCTATGTCTATGACGGCGAGATGAACCGCGTGGGACGTCGCCAGCACTGACCTCCTATCTGCTGTATCTCGTCCGAATGAGGGCCTCGACCTCGTGGATCTCCCGGCGGAATGGGCCTTCGGCTTCCATTTTGAGGCTGGCCACGGCCGCCGCCCAGATCGTGGCGTCGGCGGGTGAAGCGGTCAATCGGCGAGCCACGTACGCGGCGACACAGGTATCCCCCCGGCCACTGCGACCTATCAGCTCGCGGGGACAAAAGCGCGCTTCGTGGAACTCGCCATCGGCATAGACCAGCACGCCGTCGCGATGGGTGAGCACGATCTCGCTCGGACCCAGGTCGGCCAGCCGCCGCGCGGCGACTCGAACCTCGGCCTGGCCGGTGAGCATCTCGGCCTCCACGGCGTCGGTCTTGAGCACATCCACGTGCGCCAGCACGGCCTGCTTGCCTGGCCACGCTTCGTAGACCAGCTTGCCGTCGCGGGCCACCCGCACAAAGCCCTGCACGTCGGCGGCGAGCAGCGCATCCTTGTGGGCCAATTCCTCGATGACGGGCAGGCCGACTTCGCCGCGCATGGAGGCGCCGACGACAAACGCTCGCGCCTGCAGATCTCGGACTTCTGTGGGTGTAAAAGCCCCGGCCGTGCTGGTGACATAGATGACGCGCTCGTCTACGTTCGACGTCGGGTATTCCAGGCGCAAACAGGTGGACTCACGCGTAACGTGGGCAAAGGCATCGACTCCCAGCCGCCTGAGCTCCTCCACCACGTGAATATCCTCTTGGGCCAGCCGGGTGAGGGCCGCTACCTTGAGGCCCATTCTGACGGCCACATGAGCGCCATAGTTAAAGGCACCGCCGTCAACAACTCGTGTGCCTGAGGCAGAGACGATGGTGTCTTTGGTATAGTGGCCCAGGAAGGCGATGTCGTAAGCCTGTGTCGCAGTCACCTTTTCGTCACTCCAAGATCACGCGGCACAGCGGCAGCGGCAGGTGCACTTGAACGTTGTCGCCCACTTTGAAACGCACTTTGCCGTCGGTCTGAACGCGGAGTTCCAGGTCTTTGCCTACGGCAATGCGATAGTCGTTCCGGTCGCCCAGGTAGGTCGTCTTGTCCACCACGCCAGGGAAGACGTTGGTGCCGCCCGCGTGAGAAGCTGGCAGCAGATCCACGTTGTTGGGCCGGATAAAAAGCAGCGCCTCGCGCCCTGGTGACATCTCGGGCGTGGCAGGCACCGAGATGTCTAACCCATTCGCTGTAATGACGGCTGTCTTTTTTTCGGCATGCACGGCACTTATCGTGCCCACGATGAAATCGGACAGGCCGATAAAGTCAGCCACAAAGCGAGACCGGGGATAGTCATATATCTCGTCGGGCGTGCCCAGTTGTTCGAGGCGTCCCGCATTCATCACAGCCACCCGATCGGATAGAGCCAGCGCCTCAGCCTGGTCGTGGGTGACGTACACCGCCGTGATGCCCAGCCGGTCAATCAGATCTCGAATCTCGAAGCGCATCTCCTCGCGCAGCTTGGCGTCCAGGTTAGATAGCGGCTCGTCGAGCAGCAGCACCTTGGGCTGGTAGACGAGCGCGCGGGCCAGGCCCACTCGCTGCTGCTGTCCACCCGAGAGTTGGCGGGGGTAATGGCTCGCGTATTTTTCCATGCGGATCATCCGCAGCGCCTCCATCACCCGCTCCTGTCGCTTCGCCTTGTCCTCGCGGCGGATCATCAGCGGAAAGCCCACGTTGTCGAACACGGTCATGTGGGGAAAGAGCGCAAAGTTCTGAAAGACCATCCCCAGTTCGCGTCTGTGGGTCGGCACCTCGGTCACATTTTGGCCGTCAATCCACACCTCCCCTTCGTCGGGGATGTTGTGGCCGGTGATGCAGCGCAGCGCCGTCGTCTTGCCGCAGCCGGATGGCCCCAGCAGGGTCATCAGCTCTCCACGACGAATCCTGAGCGTGATGTTGTCATTGGCCAGCAGATCGCCGTACCGTTTGGTGACATTGCGCAATTCAATCATCTGTTCGGACATCTAAACCCCCTTGAATCCACCCACGAGCTTTTCTGGCGCAACTTGGCGCTGGATCATGAACAGCACGATGATCGAGGGAATCACCAGAATGATGCTCATGGCGCTGGTCACCTCCCAGTAGCCCTCACCGATAGCCAAATAGGTCCGCACGGGCAAGGTGGTGGTGTCCTTGCCGTACGTCATGAGGGTCAGCGTGAACTCGTTATACGAGGTGGTGAAAGTAAAGATCATCGAAGAGAGAATGCCCGGCAGGATGAGGGGCAGTATCACGTGGAAAAAAGTGCGTACCGGGTTGGCACCGCACACGGACGCCGCCTCCAGCACGCGCTCGTCCAGGCCCTCAAAGGTCGCCGACAGCACCAGGATGGCGTAGGGGGCACAGACGGCCACGTGCGCCAGGGCCACGCCAAAGTGGGTGTTGATGAGGTGCAGACGATAGAAAACCTGGGCCACGCCGAGGGCGTAGGCAATGGGCGGGATCATGCGTGGCAGGAGGATCATGGACATCAGCAGTTCTTTGCCGGGAATCTTGCGCCGGCCGAATGCCCAGCCGCTGGGGATGCCGACCAGCGTGGCCATGGTCACGGCCAGTACGGCGATGATCAGGGTATTCTTGGTGATGTCAACGATGTTGGTCACCTCGATGGCCCACCTGTACCATTCCAGCGTGAGTTCGGGTGGCAGCCACAGCCGGCCAAACCACCCTTTGCCGACGGATCGGAATGCGATCATGAGGAAAGGCAGGTAGATCATCAGGCCAAAACAGAGCAAGAAGGTGGTGATAAGCAGCTTTCGGGCACTCAAGATGGCCCTGAGGTACTGGCGAAGCAGCGTCATGCGGATGGCCTCCTCAGAATGCGCATGTAGAAGGTGAGAAAGGCCACCTGGAGCGCGGCCATGATCATCGCCCTCGCGCTGGCTGCCGACCAGCGTGCCGGCGTAAAGTTGATCTGCTTGTAAATCTCCACTGACAGCGGGCGATAATTCCCCCCGGCGATCAGAGGGATGCTAAAGGCTCCGAAGGCAGCCATGAAGGTCAGCACGGAGCCGGCCAGGATGCCAGGCATGATCAAGGGAATGACCACGTGGCGCAACACCTGCCAGCGATTCGCGCCCGCAACGTCGGCGGCTTCCTCGATGGCCGGGTCGAGGCTCTCCAAGGTGGACAAGGTTGTCACCGCGGTGAAGGGAAAGTAGAGCCACGTATAGAACAGGATAAGACCAGGAATCGTATAGTTGAACCGTATCGGTTCCTCGACAAGAGGGATGAACTGGATGAGGAAGAGATTCACCCAGCCTCGGGAGCCCAACAGCAGCAACAGGCCGAGCGCGCCAATTAGCCCGGGCACCACGCGGGGGATGAGCATCGTCAGGCGGAAAAAACGATGCCCGCGCGGTTTTCGACGCAGCACCAGGCATAGGACCACGCTGAACAGGATCGAGCACAGGGTGGCCGAAATAGAGAGCACGAAAGTCAAGACGATGACATCGCGCGCCCTCGGCTCGCTCAGAAATTTGACATAGTGCTCTCCCGTCCAGCCCACCAGCTCGCCTTCCGGTCGGAAACTGCGCACGACCGTGACCATCATCGGGTAGAAGAACAAACCGAAGAAACCGGCCAGGCCGGGCAGTAGCATCAGCAGGGTGAACAGCGCGGAGCGCGCCTTTGAGCCACGTTTCAGCATAATGAGACGCTCCTTTTTCACAGGGCAGGGAGGCCCACTACAGGACATAAACCCACAGCGGACCTCCCTTGAGTTGCAGGAACGGTCAAAGCAGCCTTAAGGCACTAGTTCCTCGGCGCCGAACTCTTGGATGTAGCTTTTGACCTCACTGTTGCCGATCCGCAGCCGGGCAGGCTCCATGTCCTCCCATGCCGGGATAGTGTCCCACACCACACCAGGGACCTTGTCCCAGATGTCGGTGCCGGTGTATTGCCACATGGTGGTGATCAGCCGGATCTGCTGGTCGTCGGACAGCAGGAAGTTGATCACGTCATAGATCACCGGTTTGTATTCCTCTGGGATGCCGGCCGGCACGATCAGGTAGCCGTCCGAGCCGGCGGCCATGCCCTCCGACAGGAAACTGGACTTGATGGTCGGTGGCATGGTGCCCTGATGCCGGGACCAGAGTGCGTAGTCCATGGCGTAGAAGCTGATCCAGGTATCGCCCGCGTTAAAGTCCTCGAACATGTTGGGTGGCTCGGCTGGCAGGGGCTGCTTGGCGTAGGTGTAGAAATCCTGCAGCTTGGCCCACGCGTCTTGCCACTCGGCGGTCTCTTTGAGTTCGTCGAACGGGATGGCCTTGCCCTCCTCGTCGACCATATCCACGTAGGCGTTCAAGAAGCTGTAGGGGATGCGATACGACGAGCCAGACTTGGCATCCGGACGGACGATGCCGATGTGGCCTTTCCACTCCTCGCGCCTGTCATAGAACTCTTTCCAGGAGGTGGGCGGATCCTTGATGTACTCCGAGTTGTAGATCAGGGCGTACTGGCTTCTCCAGTACAGCGCGCCTTTGCCGTCGATGTTGTCGCCCAACACGGTCTCCAGGTAAGCCTTGGGGCACTTGTCTATGTTGGGGATGACGTCCATCTTGTCCGGGTAGAGCGTCTCCAACTCGAGGTTCTCGCCCAGCGCCTTGGGGATGGTGCCCGGCTTGACGAACAGGAGGTGTGAGTCACCCTGGCCTGGCTCCCAGGCCTTCATGCGCTCGAGCACTTCGGCTTCGTTGGACACCACATAGTTGACCTTAACTCCCAACTGCTCCTCGATGGATGGGACGACCTGTTGCTGCCAGTACCACTGAAAGTTGGCACCAGAGTTGGTGTCTATGATGGTGATCTCGGTGGGCCGCTCGGCGACCGGTTCTGGGGTGGCCGTGATCACCTTTTCCACGACCTTGGTCACTTCTTTCTCGACCACTTCGGGCGTGCCCTCGACGATGACGGTCTCTTTGACCGTCTCTTTCACGACCTGTGTGACGACTTTCTCCACTTCTTTGGTGATAACCTTTTCGATCACCTCAGGAGTCGGCGTGGCGCAGGCCGATAATGCCAACGACAGCGCGACCAGTAGACCGACTACGGTCAACATCTTGTTACGCATTGTTCCCCTCCTTTGTCTGAGTAGAGTGTGAAACCATCGTTATCTCCATGACCTAACCGAAAATTCCGCCTCGCGTATCACCTCCCCTCTCCGACGCGCAAGCTCAAACGTTAGACCGGATTTCCTTATTCCGCTGTAAAATAGTCTTTCACACTTTCCAGTGTCGCCGCCCGTGCCGCTGCGGCCAGTTCTGCCGGGTCGCGCTCCCAGTATTCAGGCCGGAAGAGCTCGACGGAGCACAGACCGTCGAAACCGATGTGTTTTAAACGGATGAGGATGTCATCCAGCGGAATGACGCCCTCTCCTGGCAATAACCGGTGGGCGTCCTCGACGGTCGCCAGTGGGTGGTCCTCGACGTCGTTGATGTGAAAAATCAAGATCTTTTTCGCCTCTACCTGTCCGATGGCGCTCAGTTGTGAACCCCCGGCGTAAAAGTGACACGTGTCGATCACCAGGCCCACGTTGCCCCGCTGGGTCTCTTTGACGATCTCCCAACATTGCGCCAGCGTGCGCACCGAGCACCAGGGGAAGCCCAGAAATTCAAAGGCGAGTTGCACGCCGTAGGGGTAGGCTATGTCCGACAATTCGCGCAGCGCGCGCACCGATTCATCCCTGATTTCATCCCGCCCCACATCCTCAGGCGTCGGGCTGGGCACGACGACGATTTTGTCACAACCGAGTGCCCGGGCCAGCTCGCACAACTCCCGGCAGCGAGCCTTGATCTCCTCGTACTCTTCTGGCGGCCGAAAAGTGATGAACTCGATAGAGTTGATGCTGGCTGGCTGCAGCGCAGCCGACTCGAACAGCGCCTTCAGCTCCTCGACGGAGTGGGCTTCCAGGTATGTGTCCATCTTGGCCGCCCAGATTTCCAGCGCCCTGAACCCGGCCGCGCTGGCAGCAGCGACGTCCTCCGGCAGCGTCGCTTTCATGGTCGTGGCACCGTTGATGGCAAGCAGCATGAGCACTCTCCTATCAGGTCACAGATGCAAATGCCTTCAGTAACCGCAGCGATTCCGCTGTGTATTGCCTCACCTCGTCACGCCAGCCCTCGCCCTTCAGCGGCGTGAAGGGATCCGGGCCAGCGGCCGTGCATTCGACGATCACGTCTCCAGCATAGCCTATCCGCCGCAGGGACCGTGTCAGAGCCAGAAAGTCGGTGTGGCCGCGTCCCACGGCCTGCCGGTTAGAATCGGCGGCGTGGAACGAAAAGAGGCGCTCTCCCGCGTCCAAAATGGCGCTGTTGGGATCCGCCTCTTCGATGTTCATGTGATAAGCGTCTAGCAATATGCCGACGTTGGGCGCTCCTACCTGTGTCACGAACTTGACCGCCTGGGCTGCCGTGTTCAGCAGGTGGGATTCGTAGCGGTTGAGCACCTCCATCGCCAGCCGCAGGTTCAGTTCGGCGGCCCGTGTCGCGATGCGCTGAACGCCAGCGAGGAGATACCCGTATTCTCCTTCGTAATCAGCCAATGGACGCACACGGCCCACTGCGCCGTGACAACTGACGATCGGTGCACCCACGGCCGCTGCAAAGTCCAGCAGCCGCAGGTAATAGTCGACCGCGTCTGCTCGCACCTCGGCGTTCGGATGTGCCAGGTCGACATCCTCCGGCGTCAGCGACAGCACGAACAGGCCGTGGTTGCCCAGCAGGGCGCTGACCTCAGCGGGATGGTATAACTCGAGGTCGCCCATCAACTCGACGCCGTCGAAACCCGCTTTGGCCAGGAAGGATGCCGTGACTGCCAGGTCTTCGTCGCCAAAGATCCAGTTGCAGACGCCGTATCTCATCCTTTGAAGCCTCCCATAGGTCACGCTCTCTCAAGCCCTGTCAACCTGCAGGGCAGCGCTGACTCGCTCGGCGCTGCAATCGCAGAAGGTGATACGGTGACGATCGTTGTTAGCAGCGTTTTCCTCACCAACTTGCGCGACGTTGCCAATTGGAGGGATCGGGGATCGTGGTGAAGACTGGATCGATGGTGGCTGCGCGTCTGGTCACCAGCCCGCGTCCGATAGCGCTATCGGTGCACCCTGTCTCACGGGCAGTGGGCTGCATGCCCTGCTTGATGGGGATGATAAACAGGGGACTGGGGGGCAGGACACGATAGATGGTGGAATGAGGAACGCCAGCCGCCTCGACGATGTCTGTGATCGGAACATCGTTTTGTAAAGAGGGACTAGATATGAATGGGAGTTTCCCTCCGATATTCGCAAACGTGTGCATTGTACCATGTACGGCACGTTTTGTCAATATGACGCGTGCAAGGAATGAAGGATATGCTCTTTTTCAACCTCTCTGACGTGATGGTGTCCACGATAGAGTATGCCAAGCGTTGTGGCTGCCAGGTGATCCTGCTCACCGATGCCCTGGGGCCTCACTTGAAAGACAAGATAAATGTACTGCTGGAAGCCCGTCGGGGCCCAATGATGGCTTTTCACTCTCTGATCGTGCCTATGGCCGTCATTCAGGCCCAGATCCTTGCCGTGGCGATGGCCGCTGAGGAGACCTCTCTGGCGACTCTGGACAGGCTGGACGATATCCACGAGAGGCTCGGCTTTGTGTCCACGGTGAGAGTGTAACCCCTGGAGGTAAAGACTATGGACCTTGCGTTGGAGCAGACCGCGCGCAACCTGTACGAGGCTGGACGATCCGATAGCCCCGAATATGTTGAAGCCAGAGAGCGACTCGTAGCGGCCCGGGCTGCCCAGGCAGGCAGGAATCTGAGGGCAGTGCGCCGCAGCCTGGTCGAGTTGGCCGAGTACGCTGGCCGGCTGGGGATTCGGCTGGGACTGGAAAACTGTGATCACTATTACGAGGTTCCACTGGCCGATGAGCTTGACGATCTGTTTGATTCAGGGTATGATGAGGTGCTCGTCTACTGCCACGATGTGGGCCATGCCCGAAAGTTGGAGCATCTGGGCTTCTGCCCGCACGAGGAATAGTTGCGCCGCTTTGCCGGACGGATGGTCGAAGTCCATGTGCACGACATTGCCGGCTTGCGCGATCACCTGGCTCTGGGGTTGGGCCAGGTGGACTGGGACATGGTGTCTCGTTATCTGCCAGCGGGAGCCGTGCGCACCTGCGAATGTCAAAGCTTCAATTCAGCACACGACTTGGTAGCCAGGCTAAAGCTTCTGGCCGAGAAAGGGTGTGTGCGCCAGGCAGGGACGTGATATGCTATCTCGTTTTGATCTCTATCGCTCTTCCGAAACGCCCATCCCTTGGGAGACCTGGGCGTGGAACCTGTACGGCGCGGGTGTCGAAGGCATCGGCCGTGACAGGAAACCCGAACGCTTCCCTGTCCCGGAGCCGACCGCCGGGCAGTTGCTGGTGCGCGTGGACGCAGTGGGCCTCTGTTTCTCCGACGTGAAATTGATTCAACAGGGGGGCAGGCATCCCAGGCTGTACAATCGCGATCTGGCCGTCCAGCCCACCCGCCCGGGGCACGAAGTTGCGCTCACCGTGCTAAAGGTGGGCACGGCGCTGAGGGCCCAGTTTTACCCCGGCCAGCGCCTGGCGCTCCAGCCGGACATCTATCGCCAGGGCAAGAGCGCCGCCTACGGCTACACCGTTCCTGGTGGGTTGACCCAATTCCACCTTGTCGGCCCGGAGATCCTGCATGGCAACACCGGAGGTTACGTCTTGCCCGTGACAGGCGATCTGGGTTATGCCGAGATTGCGCTGACGGAGCCGTGGGCCTGTGTGGAGGCTGCCTACACCCAGCGTCGGCGGCTCGCCCCCAAGCGCGGCGGGATGATGTGGATCCTGGGTCGGCCTGGCGATGCCACCGACTATCAATTCTCCGCCGGTCTGGAGGCCCCGGCGACGATCGTGACTACCGACGTCCCCCCGACGCTGCTCGCTCGGATCAAGCGAGCAGTGACCGTTCGAGGGGTGACGCTGATTGCGCGAGATGGATTGCAGCCGGTGGGCTATGCAGCGCTGCGATCCGAACTGACCGCTGGCGCTGGCTTTGACGACATCGTCCTGCTCGACCCGCGGTCGGCGCAAGCGGTGGGTGAGGCCGCCAGGCTGATCGCCCGTCGAGGGACTTTTAACCTTGTTGGGCGTACCCCGCTCGACGGCGACCCACTCATAGACGTCGGCCGTATCCACTACGACTATACGGCCTACCTTGGCCATTCCGGGCCGGACATCGCCGCCGCATACGGAGAGATGCGCAACCGCTGCGAGTTGTGCCCTGGCGGCGTTGCGCTCTTTGTGGGCGCCGGCGGACCGATGGGGCAGATGCACGTTCAGCGTGCTATCAAAGTGTCCCCCGGCCCGGCGCTCATCCTCGCTACAGAGATCAATGACACACGGCTGGGCTCACTGGCAGCTCGCTTTGGCCCGCTCGCGCGGCAGCACGGCAAGCGCCTGGTGACATTCAACCCTTCGACGGATTCAGGACGTCGCCAGCCCGGCGCAACTGGATCCTGGCGCGGCTTTGTCATGCGCCACACCGCTGGGCGTGGGGCCGATGACGTGGTCGTGTGCGTGCCCTCGGCCGAGGTGATCGTCGAATCTGCGCAGACCCTGTCTCCCAACGGGATGCTGGTGCTCTTTGCCGGCGTCCCCAACGGCACGACGGCTCCGCTCGATCTGAGCGTGGTGTATCTCCATAACGCGCAATTCACTGGCACCACCGGCTCCACCCTGGCCGATCAGAGGACGGTGATACGCCGGGCCCTGGCTGGTCAGCTCTCTCCCAATGCGTCGGTGGCGGCAGTCGGAGGAATAGAAGCGGCATGGGATGGCATCCGGGCCATCATAGGGGGGCGCTATCCGGGCAAAGTGGTCATCTTTCCCCAGATCAGCGGCCTGCCGCTCACCGGCCTGCCCGACCTCAAGACCGTTGCCCCGGCCGTGGCGGAGCGTCTGGCGCCCGGCGATGTGTGGACCCGCGAGGCCGAGGCCGCGCTGATCGAATCGTTGTGGGAACCATGATCTTTGCGTTCCGGCGACGTTCTACGCTGAGGTGATCCAGGTGGTTCAGGCTGCTGGCGCGCACGCGGTGCTCGACGTGAGCGGCCACGCATTGCGCGTTGGCTGTGCGGCGGGGTCCTTCCTGGTCAAACCGAATGCTGCTGAGGCTGGTCGACTAACCGGGGTTCGTATTGCTTCGCTGACTGAGGCGCACGAGGCAAGTGCCAGGATTCACGCGCTCGGCGTGCGACACATCGTTATCTCACTGGTCACGCTGGGGCGCTCTACTCGGATGGGGGGCTGTCTGGCACGCCGAACCGCCCGCGATTGACGAACACAACCCCATAGGCGCGGGGGACGCGCTGGTGGCCGGGCTGGTGTGGGGGTTGAGTCACGGCCATTCGTCAGCGGAGATTCTGTGCTGGGGCGTGGCTTGTGGCGCGGCAGCGGCCAGCCTCGACGGCATGGCCATGGGATCGCGCTCTCTCGTGGAGAATCTGGCCGGGCAGGTATGTGTAGTCTCAGTGACCGATCCGAGCCTCGTTGCGTATGGGTTGTGAGTCTCGTGAGACAAACTTGACACGTACAAGATTTCGCACTATAATTAGCTAGCTAAATATTAGTCCGCTAACTAGAAGGTGAGCGTTATGATCTCAAGAGCCTTACAGGACACGACGGGCTATTTGCTAGCCCAGGTCTGCAAGCGCAAACGCGTCCGGGCACATGCCCTGTTGGAAGAGCTCAGGCTGGGTAGGGGACAGCCTTTTGTTCTCAGTGTACTGTGGGACAAAGAAGGTATCAGCCATTCAGAATTGGCAGAGACTTTGGACGTTCAGCCAGCGACTGTCACGAACATGCTGAAGCGCATGGAGAAGGCGGGGTTTGTAGAGCGCCGGCAAGACGCGGAAGATCAGCGCGTTTCACGGGTTTACCTGACGGACGCCGGGCGAGACGTTAGAGGTGCCGTAGAAAGGGTGTGGCACGGGCTTGAAGAACAGACTTTTGCCGGGTTCACTTTGGAGGAGCGCGTTTTGTTCCGCCGTCTGCTCCTTCAGATTCATCAGAATCTGAACCGAGAGGCATAGTTTTTCCCCAGAACCTTCGAATTGACGAGCTAACATAGGAGAAAACCAAGAATGAAATCATTGCGACGAATGGTTCGTTTTGTCAGACCCTACGCCAGGAACAGCATCTTGTCTATGCTGCTGTTGTTGGGCGTGGTGATCGCAGACTTGTTGATCCCTCGCTTGACCCAACGGGTCATCGATCAGGGCATAGCCAGGCAAGACATGAGGATAATCCTGAACACCGCCCTGTGGATGCTTGGCGCTGCCGTTCTCAGTGCCTTGTTTGCCGTCGGCAACACGCTGCTTTCGGTGCGAGTGGCCCAGGGCGTGGGCGCGGATCTGCGCAGCGCACTCGTCCGCAAGGTCCAGACGTTCTCCTTTGGCAACCTGGACCACATCCAGACGGGACAACTGCTGGTGCGCACGACCAGTGACGTCAACCAGGTGCAGATGATTGTCCAGATGTCCTTGCGCATGCTGACCCGCGCCCCGTTGTGGATGATGGGCAGTGTGGTCATGCTGATCCTGACCAGCACGCGCTTGGCGATGCTCATGTTAGCCTTGCTCCCTCTGGTCTGGAGTCTGATCTGGTTCTTTGGCGCCAAGGCGCGCCCACTCTTTTTGGCAGTGCAGACAAAACTGGATAGATTGAACCAGGTCTTGCAGGAGAATCTGTCGGGCGTGCGCGTGGTCAAGGCGTTCGTCCGTGTCGAACACGAAAATGCCCGCTTTGACCGGGCCAACAGCGACTTGATGTTCGACAATATCAAGGTCATGCAACTCTTGGCCACCCTGATCCCCACGATGCTGTTCCTCGTCAACCTGGGCGTGGTGGGGGTCGTCTGGTTTGGCGGGAATCTGGTCATCGGTGGGGATTTTACTGTGGGCGAGGTTGTCGCCGCGATCAATTATATGTCTTACTCGCTCTTCCCCATGCTGATGCTTGGTGGCATGATCGGGCCACTCTCCGCCGCCGACGCCTCCGCCGGGCGCATCTGGGAGGTTCTGGACAGTACCGCCGAGGTGCAGAATCGTCCGCAAGTGCAGGCCCTGGCTGGTGTAAAAGGCCGCCTGGCGTTTGAAAATGTCTGCTTCAGTTACAACCACGACTGTCAGGAGTTGGTCCTCAGGGACATCAACCTGGTAGCGGAACCCGGCCAGACGGTCGCGATCCTGGGCGCGACCGGCTCGGGCAAATCCAGCCTTGTTCACTTGATTCCTCGCTTCTACGATACGACGGAGGGACGGGTGACCTTGGATGGGGTGGATGTGTGCCACCTCCCGCTGAGCGCGCTGCGCGCCCAGGTGGGCATGGCACTGCAAGAGGCGGTGCTGTTCAGCGGCACCGTCCGCGACAACATCCGCTACGGTCGCCCTGACGCGAGGGATGAAGAGGTCGTCGCTGCGGCCAAGGCTGCCCAGGCTCACGATTTTATCGTCGCTTTCCCCAATGGATATGACACCTTGATCGGGCAGCGGGGGGTAAACCTCTCCGGCGGGCAGAAGCAGCGGATTGCCATCGCCCGCGCGCTGTTGGTGCAACCGCGAGTTCTTATCCTCGACGACAGCACCAGCGCCGTGGACGTGGCGACGGAGGCCAAACTCCAGGCAGCCCTGGCAGGCTTGATGGCCGATCGCACCACGTTTGTCATTGCGCAGCGCATCAGTACCGTACTCGACGCCGACAAGATCGTGGTGCTGGATCGGGGACAGATTGCCGCGGAAGGCACGCACGCCGAACTGATGGCCTGCAGTCCCATCTACCGGGAAATCTACGATTCTCAATTGGGCAATGGGGAGGTGTACGATGGCTGATCAAAGACCCGACACACAGTCCCAGCAATCAACGGCCGGACCCCCTACCGGTATGCCCGGCCCCGGCGGAAGAGGCGGACGCGCGAGAATTGAGAAGGCCCGCGATGTGAGGGGCGCTCTGCATCGACTGCTCGTCACGTTGCGACCCTACAGATGGGTCTTGGTTGGCGTGTTCGTCCTGGCCGTGGCGGGCACCGGTCTGGATCTGCTAACACCTTTTCTGATGGGTCTCGCTATTGACGATTTTATCGCTGCTGGCGATTTGGCAGGACTAGGACGCATCGTCGTGCTGACATTGGGAGCGTATCTGGGCGCGTGGTTGGCAAAGGTCGTCCAGAGCGCCATCATGGCCCGGGTGTCCCAAAAGGCGATGCGCAACCTGCGCCGCGATCTCTTTGAGCACTTGCAGATGCTCTCTCTCAGCTTCTTCGATCGGCACCCGCACGGCGAGTTGATGAGCCGCCTGACCAACGACATGGACACCGTCAGTCGCGTGCTTGCTCAGAACGTGACCGATCTGTTCACCAGCGTGCTCACGCTGGTCGGCGTCCTGGTCATGATGTTCGCCATCAACTTTTGGCTGGCCCTGGGCTCCATGATCGTCTTCCCGCTGATGATGTGGCTGGTCGGCTTTGTCGGGAGGCGCACTCGTAGAGGTTTCCGCGAGTACCAGATGCGGATCGGGCGGCTGAACGCCCAGTTGGAGGAGATGTTCAGCGGTCAGCGCGTCATCCTGGCCTTTGGCCGGGAGACGGCCACGCTGGCAGATTTTGACGCGGCGAACGAGATGGTGCGCCAGGTCGGCATCCATGCGCAGACGTACGCCATGTTGGTCCCGCCGTTGATGGGTATCTTGAGTAACGCCAACATCGCCGTCGTTGCCGGACTGGGTGGCTGGATGACGCTACAGGGCTGGGCTACGGTGGGCACCATTGCCGCCTTTTACAGCTACTCGCGCAAGTTCGCTGCGCCACTGCGCCAGTTGGGGGATCTCTACAACCAGATCCAGGCTGCGTTGGCCGGGGCCGAGCGGGTCTTTGAGGTGATCGATCAGCAGCCGGAACTCACCGATGCGCCGGATGCCGTCGCGCTCGACGAGGTGAAGGGCGAGGTCATTTTTGACCACGTGGACTTTGGCTACGTGCCCGGCGTGCCCGTCATCAAGGATATGAGCCTGCGTGCGCAGCCTGGGCAGACGATCGCCCTGGTCGGGCCGACGGGCGCGGGCAAGACGACGATCATCAACCTGCTCACACGCTTCTACGAGGTGGACCGGGGCGCCATCCGTATTGATGGGCGGGACATCCGTGATGTACAGAAGGCGAGTCTGCGCCGCCGACTGGGCATCGTGCTGCAGGATACGTTCCTCTTCTCCGAGTCGGTGATGGAGAACATCCGCTACGGCCGGCTCGATGCCACCGACGAGGAGTGCATCGCTGCCGCCAAACTGGCGGATGCCGACCGGTTTATCCGTCGCCTCCCCAAGGGGTACGCAACCCCACTCTCGGAGCGCGGCAGCAACTTGAGTCAGGGCCAGCGGCAGTTGCTGGCCATCGCCCGCGCCGTGCTGGCCGACCCGGCAATCCTGATCCTGGATGAAGCCACCAGCAGTGTGGATACCCGCACCGAGGTTCACATCCAGGACGCCTTGCTGCGCTTGATGGAAGGGCGCACCAGTTTCGTCATCGCCCACCGGTTGAGCACCATCCGCGACGCGGACAAGGTCCTCGTGGTGAATGAAGGTCGTATCATCGAGCGCGGCACGCACGACGAGTTGTTGGAACAGCGCGGGTTCTATCACGGTCTGTACATGAGCCAGTTCAAGTAGGGGCAGGCAAGGCGAACGTTTGAGTTTGCCCACGTGGGCCTTTTGTGATACACTGGCTTCGTTTACACTGGATTCTGTGATTCCCTGTCGGATGGCGGAAGGATGAGGAGTAATAAGGGGGCGAATGAGTCACTGAGGAAGCGAGGACAAGCCCAATGGAAGACGACATTCTAACCAATTTGGATGACGCTTACACGGTCAGGGTTCTCGAGGAGATGGTCCGCATTCCCTCGGTGGTCGGGCAGGAGGCGGAACTCGCCGGGTACCTGCGGGCCGAGCTGGAGAGCCTTGGCCTAAAGTGCGAGATGCACGAGGTTGAGCCGGGCCGGCCCAACGTCTACGCCAGGCTGAAGGGAGATGGCCCCGGCAAGAGGCTCAACTTGAACGGGCACACAGATACCGTGCCCGTGGTGGACGGCTGGGACACCGACCCTTTCGCCCCTGTAACGAAAGACGGTCGGCTCCACGGCCTGGGCGCGTGCGACATGAAGGGCGGCATAGCCTGCATCCTGAACGTGCTCCGCGCCTTCGCGCGGTCTGACCACAGCTTCAAGGGCGAGCTATCCTTCTCCGGGGTCATTGACGAGGAGGCTTACGGGAAGGGGGCCAAGGCCATGCTGGCATCGGACTACGGGGCGGTGGACGCCGTCGTCCTGGCCGAGCCCTATCCCGGCGACGAAACCAAGCCCATTCCCCTTGGCATCACCGGCAAGATCCTGTACGATATCCACGTCAAGGGGGAGGCCGCCCATGGGTTCAGGCCGCACATGGGGGTCAACGCCGTCGAAGAAGCCGCCAGGATCCTGGCCCATCTGGATCAGCTCGATTTCAAGGAGCACCCCGACTTTGGGACGGGTAACTATTGCACCCTCAAGATCGAGGGCGGTTACGAGATCTACTCGGTGGTCATACCCGATCGCTGCCGCTTCGAGGTGAACAGGCTGCTGGTCCCCGGCGAGACGGTGCAGACGGCGATCGAGGACATGGAGAGACTCGTCAGATCGTTGAACCTCGCCGCTGAGGTTGAGGTGAAAACCAAGCCGCCCCGGTACGAGGCCTACGTGATGAGTAAGGACAGTCCCATCCTCCAGGTTTTCGACGCGGTATACCGGCAGGTGATGGGTGTGGAGCCCTGTTACGAATATGCCTACGGCATCACCGACGCCAACATCTTTGCCGGTGAGGGAGGCATTCCCTGCCTTCACCTGGGGCCCCAGCGGGGTGGCGCTCACCAGAAGAACGAGTACGTGTCGCTGGACTGGCTGCCTTGGGTGTCAAAGATGTTCGCCCTGATCGCCGCCCGCTTCCTGGCCGGGGAGTGAGAGCCCTTCAGAAGCTGGTTTCAGCGCCTGAGGGCGTT
>Ga0180437_10004283_pt1 | contig 20411 bp, 16 predicted proteins | sample SS_ome_4_FD_132410 | JGI IMG/M metagenome (GOLD analysis project Ga0180437, IMG submission 132410) | Hypersaline lake sediment archaeal communities from the Salton Sea, California, USA - SS_3_D_1 metaG | ecosystem: Environmental > Aquatic > Non-marine Saline and Alkaline > Hypersaline >... | reverse complement strand
CCGGTCGGGTAGGCGGGGGCTGTTGCCAGCCCCCGCCCCCCTCAGAACCGTACGTGACGGTTTCCCGTCATACGGCTCAAGCATCTGGAAGGCGCGACCAAGGCCGCACCCGGCGCAACGGGGCTTGCGCCGCCGCATAGCGACGGCGACAGGCCAAATGCATCAGACAAGACATCTCGGACCCGTCCCGAACGCGGGGTGTTGGTGAATTGACGGGATGCACGCCCAGTTCACACTCAAGCGTGCCCCAATCATCCATCCCACCCAACGGCAGGCCACAGACCGGACATAGCCCGTCCTGTGAGAGCCAGAGGGCACGAGCGCTTTGCGAGCGCCACAGACGCTGTTGCATGCGTCGGCGATCGTGCCAGGCGAAGTAGGACTCCCAAGCCGGGTCATAAGGATTGGCGTCCAACTTCACCTTCACGTGTCTGGATATCCGAATGGTGGTGGCCAACAGAAGTACTCGTCGGTTCTTGTCAGGGCCGTAGCCCTGGAAGACCCAATCCCGCGTACCAATGCGGGAGAAGTACCTGTCGTGAATCCACCGTGCGCCCTTGTTCCGATGTCGGCGCATGGCCCACCGCCATAGGGCTTTCCAGATCTCGTGATCGACTGTCGCGAAGGTTTCGCTACTGACGACATGCCGATAGTAGTTGACCCAGCCCCGTATCTTGGGATTGAGTATCTCGATCAGCACGTACGCCGGAGCGGTAGGATAGCTTCGGATGATCCTACGGATTTCCCTCAGGAAGGCCTTGATGCTCTTGCGAGCGGGCTTGACGAACAACTTGCCGTCGTACTTCCGGAAGTTGAATCCGAGGAAGTCGAAGCCGTCTTCGATATGCGTGATGGCGGTCTTCTCTTCCGAGAGGGTCAGGCCCCGTTCGGCCAAGAAGTCGCGCACCAGCGGCTTGACCTCGTTCTCCAGGAGTTCCTTGGAGTTCCCGGTGATGATGAAGTCGTCCGCATACCGCACCAGATTCACCCTGGGGTTTACAGGAACTCGGCGGCGCCCGAATAGGCGTTGTTGTCCGAATTCCCGCTTGAACTCCTCGTACAGCCGTTGTTCAAGCCCATCCAGGGCCAAGTTGGCCAGAACCGGGGAGATGATCCCGCCTTGCGGCGTCCCGGCTTCCGTATCGAAGACAGACCCACCTTCCATGTATCCCGCTTTCAGCCATTGGCGGAGAATCCGCCTTTCCACCGGCACGTTCTCGACGAGCCATTCATGGCTGATGTTGTCGAAACAGCCTTTGATGTCACCCTCAAGCACCCACTGCGGACTGTCCTTCTTGCAGAGGAGCATGAAGCCGTATTCCTCTGCGTCCGCGCAAGATCGCTTGCGACGGAAGCCGAAGGAGTGCCGGTCCGCTATACATTCCGCCACGGGGTCGAGAGCCAGCAGGTACAAAGCCTGCATGGCCCTGTCCTTCATGGTGGGGATGCCGAGGGGGCGCATCTTGCCATTCGACTTGGGGATGTACACGCGGCGGAGCGGCTTGGCCCTGTACCCTTCGGGGCGCAATTCTCGAACGGCCTTCGCCTTCTTTCTCGGCGAATCCCAGAGCACGCCGTCCACCCCAGCAGTCTTCTTGCCTTTGTTCTCCGTAACTCGCTTGACCGCCAGTGCCCTGGCGGCAAACGAGCGGGTCAGGATGCGTGACAGGGATTTCACCTTGCCATGGCGTCCTTCACTCTGCGCCTTCACGATTCGAGCCTGGAGACGTCGGATGGACTTGTCCACGTGGCGCCAATCAATGGCATTCCAGTCGGCAAGCTCAGAGGCGCGCACGTCGGGCGTTGCCGCCCCGGCGTTCATTGTTTCGCTATCCTCGATTCCCATTCGATGACTCAAGTCGTAATCGTGACCAGATACCTGTCCGAAGTCTGCTCCCTTTCGGGCGGGGCATCGCGCCCCTATCCCTTCGATTACAGAAGGGCATTCGCTTCCTCGGACATCCTCTACCCGCACCCTTGTCGGCTCGCCTTTATGGCGGGCCTACCCCGTGGGTCTGTTATTGCGCGACCCGTGGGGACGGATACGGGCTTACTGCGTTACGTCCTCTGCACCCGAGTGGGTTAGGTCCTGCCTCTCCGCCGGGGAGCATGCGTTCCGCGAAAGCCAGATGGGTCAGCCAGCTTTCCCGCTCCCGTGCCATTTTGGCTGAGCCTATCAGCACCTTGGGCTCGTTCCCTTATGACGACGTTTTCCAGCAGTTCACATGTGTTGACCATACCACTCAAGCCTTGCCTCCCAGCCGCATTGGTGCTCGCAGCTACGGGCTGCCTCACGGCGTGCCCTTACGGAGTACTTTGTCCCCGGGGCTTCACACCGCCGGATTGCTCCAGCCGCATGCCCGGGTAGGCTACCGCTGGCGGAACAGCGGCTCTGGTCACGCTCCTTTCTCACGAATTGAATCGCGCCAGAGAGGTGCAAGAGGCGTTTTACGCATCGCACGGCCCACGAATGGTCGTTCCGCGATCCGTTCCCGCTCAGCGATCGGGCGCTGCTGGCCGCCTACGGCGGCGGCGGGGCGCGGCGGTACCGCATCTGCCTGCTCACTTCGCGCGGCGAGGGGCGGCTGGTCTACGAGGACCCGGCGATCGGCTGCTACCACCCGCTGCCGCTTCGGCCCACCCCCGTCCCGCCCGTGATCGCCTCCGACGCGGCGCCGAAGGAGGCCGACTGGGGAACGTTCGTCCTCCAGGACGCCTGCTACGGGCTGACCGGCGTCGAGCGCGACCGCGTCCAATCCCTCCGCATCATGGAGCAGGTCCGCAAGACCGAGGACCTCGTCAGCCGGGCCTACGATCAGTCGCCCGTGATGAGCTACGGCACGTACTACGCCAAGAGGACGTGGGGCACGGTGAAGCTGGAGGCGGACAAGTCGGCGCACTTCAGGGCGCCGGCCCTGCGGGAGATCTACTTCCAGTTGCTCGACGAGGAGGGCCGCGAGGTCCAGCGGATGACGTCGGGCGCCCAGGTCATGCCCGGGCAGACGATCGGCTGTATCGGCTGCCACGAGCCGCGCCAGTGGGCTCCCCCGACCGGGCGGCGCCCGCTGGCGCTCGGCTCCGGACCGGTCCGGCCTCGCCCGCCCGAGTATACCGTCGACGGGATTGTCGACTTTCCCACCGTCGTCCAGCCCGTGCTGGACCAGTACTGCGTCAAGTGCCACTCCGGGGCGGACCCGAAGGGCGGGATGACGCTGACGGGCGACAAGACACGTCTGTTCAGCATGGCCTATGACAACCTGCTCGGGCGCAGCCGCTCCTACCGCCAGCACGACATGGCCACCGGCGAGATGCTCCCGCAGGAGAAGCTCAAGGGCAAGCCGCTGGTGCACTTCTTCTGGCTGCTGCGGACGCCGACGGGCGTCAATCAGCCGCTGTGGACCGGCTCGCACGCCAGCCGGCTGCTGGAGCACACCGACACGAAGCACAGCGGACAGGTGATTCCCCCGGAGGCCCGCCGGCGGATCTACCTGTGGATCGACGCCGACGTGCCCTACTACGGCACGTACGCCCACAGCCGCCCGAAGTCGCCCGGGCGCCGGGACCTCTGCGCCGATGCCGAGACGGGCCGGCCCTCCGATTGGTTCGCCAAGGGCTTCCTGGGCGTCTACGACCGTCGGTGCGCCTCGTGCCATGGCAAGATGCCGCACCCCAACGACCACGGCAGGATCTGGGACGGACGGCTGGCGTGGATCAACTTCACCCGCCCGGCGCTGAGCCCTGCCCTGACGGCCCATCTGGCCAAGCCCGCCGGGCGAGGCATCATCAAGGCCAGAGACGGCAAGAAGCCGCCCCTCTTCCGCGACACGGCCGACGCCGACTACCGAACGATGCTCGAGGCGATCGAGACCGGCAGGCGGCGGATGCTCGCTACCCCGCGCGCCGACATGCCCGGCTTTCGAGGCGCCCGCAAGGAGCCGTGACGGCTGCCGTTGGGCCGACTTCTCTTAACGGCCCTTGCGGGAATCGCAAGCCGCTGGGCCCGGGCGACTGCCGCTGCTCCAGCGGTCGCACCTCGAGGGGGCCGCACGCAATAGCACGTCGCAAGTCCCAATTCTCGTAATGTTTACATATCCCTCCGCATGAAGCCCCCTAAGGTGGCTGACTTGCGAGTTTTACTAAACCCACGTGCGGATTCACTCGATGTCGGTGATGCATGGGAGGAGAGAAGTATGTTGACGAGTGACGGGCTCGTTAGGAAGGTTCTGGCGTGCCCCAACCTGCCGACCCTGCCGGGCGTGGCGATCGAGGTGCTTCAACTCGCGCGAGATCCGGAGGTCGACATGCGCCGGATGGCGAAGGTAATCAGCCGAGACTCCGCCCTGACCGGCAAGATCCTGAAGACCGTCAACTCCGTCATCTACGCGCTGCGGTATCCCGTCGCGACGGTCTCCCGAGCCGTCATCGTCCTGGGCACGCGGGGGGTGCGGACGCTCACGCTCGGGTTCTCTCTGGCCAACGCCATCCAGAAGGCCGACACGACCTCGTTCGGCCTGAGGACCTACTGGCAGCGGAGCGTGTATTCCGCCGTCGCCGCGCGCCTGCTGGCCGGGGAGATCGGCCTGGCGCAGGGCGAGGAGGCCTTCATCGGGGCCCTGTTGCAGGATGTGGGCATGCTGGGCATACACGCCGTGCTGGGCGACGAGTACGACGCGATCCACAAGCGGGCGGCCGACCACGAGCACCTGCCGGAGGTGGAGCGCGAGCTGCTGGAGATCGACCACGCGGCGGTCGGGGGGAAGATGGCCGAGCATTGGTCCCTGCCGCCGCTGCTGGCCATGCCGATCGCGTGCCACCACTGCCCCGAGGAGGCGCCCGACGAGGTCGTCGAGGTCGCCGAAGTGGTCTACGCCGCCCGGCAGGTCGCGGAGGTCTTCCTGGGCGAGCAGACGACGGCCGCGGCGCTGAAGGCGCGCGACGTGGTCGAAGAGCTCTTCGGCATGAACGGGGAGCGGCTCAACGGGCTGCTGAAGGCGGTCAGCGAGTCCGTCCACCAGACGGCCACGCTGTTCCAGGTGGAGATCGGCGCGCCGGTCGACAACGAGGCCATCCTCACCCAGGCGCAGGATGCGCTGGTGGAGTTGGCCCTCGGCGCCCAGTTCGAGGCGATCCAGTTGCGCGAGCAGAACCGGGAGCTGGAGACGGCGGCGAAGACGGACGGCCTGACGGGTCTGTACGCCCGAAGCCACCTGGAGGACGTCCTGCCGCAGTGGTTCCAGCATGCCAGGGCCCGCAAGGCCGATCTGGCCGTGATGTTCCTGGACGCGGATCACTTCAAGCAGGTCAACGACACGTACGGGCACGCCGCCGGAGACGAGGCGCTGCGGCGAATCGCCCGGCTCGCCGCCGAAGCCGCCGGCGGCCAGGCCTTCCGATACGGCGGCGAGGAGATCGTCTGCGTCCTGCGGGACGTCGATCTGCTCGCCGCCGCCAACAAGGCCGAAGAGCTGCGGAAGGCCGTCGAGGCCGAAACCATCGAATTCGAGGGCCACCACGTCGCCGTCACCATCAGCGTGGGCCTGGCCGTCATGGAAAAGGGCGAAGGCTTCGGCTCGCCGGGCGAACTCCTCGCCGCCGCCGACGAGGCCGTCTACGCCGCCAAACACGGCGGCCGAAACACCCTCCGAATCCAGGCCCCCCAACTGCGCTGACGGCCGGCCGTGCATCAACGAATGCCGGATGATACGGGCTCGCCCGCCAAAGGCGACCGGCCCGGAACAGATGACATGATTCTCGCCCCCCGGAATCCCGACGCGCGACGGCCTTCCGACGTCCACAGCCTGGCGTAATAGGGGACGCTAACCGTTTTTTGGGCATAGGGGGCGCTGAAACAGGGCTGCGTCCCCTATTCCCCGGGCAACCGGAAGGGCGGGCGAGGAAACCCTCCACGTGCCGGCAAGCGCGCCCAGCCTCTATCCCGGCCCCGTTTTCTCCGACGCGACCTGCTCCGAACGGACGATGTCGCCTTTGACCGGCGAGTAGTCCCGCCTTGTCTGTTTCGTGCCGTTTCGCCTCACGACGACGTTGGCGAAGCGGCACTTGATCCCCGTGCCATCCTGAATGACGGGGGTGTTCTGCAGGTGGTAGTGCAGGTGCGGCTCCGAAGAATTGCCCGAGTTGCCGCAGAGGCCGATGATCTGGCCGGCTTTGATGCGGTCCGCGACCTTGACCTTGATGCTTCCGAGCTTCAGGTGAGCGAATACGGAGACCTCGTACCTGAGGTGCCGGACGATCACGGCGTTGCCCAGGGCCGAGTAGGGGTTCATCGAGCCGGGGACGTTGTCGCGCACGCCGCGGATCACGTCGGTGACGACGCCGTCGGCCGGGGCCAGGATCGGCTTGCCGAAGGCGTGGTAATCCTCGTTGGATTTGCCCTGGCCCTTGTGCGTCTCGCCCTTCTTGTCCACTACGAGGAAGTCGAAGGCATAACGCTGGTTCGGCACGTCGTGATGCTGATTGAGCTCCCTGGTGTCGCCGCCCCAGAAAACCAGCCAGCTGCCCGAGAAAGGAAGCCACAGCTTCGTCTCGTGCCTCTCCGGCACAGGGAGGGCCGCCGCGTGAGGCAGGAACCACAGCCCGACGATCTTGTCGTTCTGATCGAGAACGATCTTGATGTCCAGGACGCCGCGCTCGAATCGGGCCGGAAAGACGGCCGTCAGCGGCGGCACGAATCGACCTGCCTCCAGCTTGACGATTCGGCCGTACGTCGACGACATGCCCTTGAAGAACGGAACGAGCTTCGCCGGCGGCAGGGCCTCTCGCATCACCTGGGCGAAATCACGCCGGATCCCGTCGTAATCGCCGGCGTTGATTGCCTTGACCATCCGGCTGACCACCGGCCGGTACCGCTCGATGGGGCCGGCCCCGACCTCGGCGGGCGCAGTCGCCGACATTGCGGCAAGCGCAATAGCAAGATATCGCATGTCAGGATCCTCTCTGTTCCCGCTCGGAGGGTATTCGTCCTTCATTCCTGCCCCGGGGCCAGACCATTCATGTTTCCCCAATACTGGGTGAACTGGTCGCGTCCGGGCCGGGTAACGCGGTAAGAAGTGTGCGGGATCTTCCCGCGGAATTCCTTTTTGACGGTCACATAACCGGCGTCGACCAACCTGGCGATGTGCGTGGAAAGGTTGCCTTTGGTGACCCCAAGCGCGGTCAGGAGGAAATTGAAATCCGCCTCCTTTGCCGAGCAAAGGACTGTCATGATCCCCAGCCTCACCGGCTCGTGGATGAGTTTGTTAATGCTCTGGATCTGCTGAATTCTCTGATCGCTGTCCAAATGAGCTGGCTCCCTTGATCCGACGTAGAATTGCCCGATTGAAACCGTGGACTAACACTCCCGTGGCCACCCCCGCCCCGATAATGTAGGCCATCAGGCTCATCACCCAGGCATGGGGTCCGCTGAAAGGAAGCGGCATGCCCAAGGCCGTCGCAGCAGCCTCGAGCAAACACAAGCCGCCGAAAACAACACCCAGGACGATCTCTCTTTCCTTCTTGCCGGCGTAGATCATGAAAAGGCCAAAGGACGTCAGGGATATCGCCAACGCCCAGCGATTGGCAATGCTCAGCCCTGCCGGGCCAAGGAACGTGACCCCATACGCCACCCAGGCCCATGCCGGCACGTTGTCTCTTTGCAGGACAACTTCGCCGTCCCTCCCGTAGAAACGCTGCTGTACCCTTCGCACCACCTTGCCGACGCCCCACATCCAGAAGGCCACAGTGGGGATCATGAGAGCTACCATAAGCACGGTGATCAACCACCCCGGTGCCCCGGCCGAGGCACACAAGCGGATACACACGTGCGTCGCGCCGAAATGCAAACCGAAAACAGCCACCGACAGCCCGATCAAGGCAGTGAGGCCGAACGATCTGCTTTGTGCGTACAGGCCTATCAGGCGCCCGAACCTCTTGATATCCGCTTTTGAGCATTTGTGTGGCTTTCCCATCACTCGTCCTCTTTGAAAACTAGTTTGCATTACAAACCTATTCTAACATCGCTGTTGCTGTCGTCAAGTGAAAAACGGAGAGATTCCCCACCAGTGAACTGGTGGGCTATGGCCGCAAGTCCCTACGGGACAAGAAGATCGTCCCGTAGGGACGAGGGGTCCATAGCCCAGCGATTCATCGCTGGGACCGAGCCGAAGGGGGACAACCAGTCCCGCCAGGGACGGCTGAAGCTCTTGGCTACGGGCCATGGGGTCAGGTCTTCATCTGTCGTTTCTGGAGGAGGGCGGCTTCTGCCGTGACGAGTCGGGCGTTGAGGGATCGCGTTCGCTCTCTATCTCCCCGCACTTCTCGCACGATGGCCGCGACGGCGGAGGGGCCGACGCTGCCGAGGCATGCCCCGATCTGCCGGCCGGACGCGTTGGTCAGCTTACGGCCGAGTTGGATCGCCGCCGACCTTTCTCCGTTCCCGTGGCGGCCGCGCCGGCCGAGCGTGTCGTCGGCCACGTCGAAGACTTCGGCGGCGGCGACGTCGAGTGACAGCGCCTTTCTAAGCCGTCGGGCGGCGGGCACGTCCGGGTCCGAGAGGCGGCCGGTCCCCTTCGGCCGTCAGACGCCCGCGAAGTCGGCCTCGAGCTCTCTCAGCGCCCGGCGGTTGGCCAGGCGGGCGACGGAGCCCATCCGGTCGACCAGCAGGCGCCCGCTGAGGTGGTCGTACTCGTGCTGGAAAATCCTCGCCTCGAGGTCCTCCCCGGTCCGCTGGAAGACGTTGCCCTCCAGGTCCAGCGCACGGATGGTGGCGGTCTTCTTCCGCTTGACCTTGCAGGAGATGCCCGGGAAGCTGAGGCAGCCTTCCTCGCCGTCCTGGGTGCCCTCGGCGGCGATGATCTCCGGGTTGATGTACACGCCTCGGTCGTCGGGCTGGAACGTCGGGGAGGCGATGAACAGCCGCACCGTCACGCCCACCTGCGGGGCCGCCAGGCCCACCCCGCGGGACTCGAACATCAACTCGAACATCCGCTCGACCAGGGCGCGGACCGAATCGTCCACCTCGTCGACCGGCGTGCAGACTTCCGTCAGCCGCGGGTCGGGGTAGCGGATGATCTTCAGCTTGGGCGGCGGGGCCCGTCGGATCTTCTCGTTACCGGCCATCGGCTTCATCTTAAATGCCCTGCGCGGGCCAGGGAAACAAAAAGACAGGCAGGTGTGGTACACTCAACATGCCGTCGGACGCGGCTTCGGCGGCCCGTCCGGGGGCGCGGGGAGGGAGCGTGCAGGTCCATCGGGCCATGCCGGCCGGATGTCCCGTCCGGGCGGCGGCCGCGGCGTCGGCCCGACAGGCTGCCCGGGCCGATCGGGCGGGGTGCGGTACTTCGTCCGAGCCCGGACGGCGGTGACGGCCGGTCGAAGCGGCTCTGCGGCGACAACCGGGCGACGGGATGCGTGCTTCCGGCCTGACAGGCCGCTAGCCTCCGCCGCAACCGTCGGATACAATTAAAGTGTCTGTTGCGGCGGACCGATGAATCCCACGGTTATCCGCCGTAAGTCGGTTGCCGAAAAAAACCTATGGCCAAGTCCGACAAGAATCTCCCCACCGGAAACAGCGCCGGACGGCTGTTGGCGTGGCTCGGGGTCTTCGAGCCGTTCATCCGCCGACACCGCGTGTGGGCCAACGTCGTCGTCCACTCGATCCTGTTCGCGCTGGCGCTGATGCTGGCGTACCTGGTCCGGTTTGACGCCGTCGGGGGCGTGTTGAAGGGCAGGAACGGGTTCCTCGACGACTACCTGTCCTGGCTGCCCGTTTTCGTCGGATTGAAGATCGTCATCTTCGGACGGATGAGGCTGTTCAGGGGCGGGTGGGAGTTCGCGAGCATCCGGGACGTGACCAGCATTCTGCTGGCGAGTTGGCTGTTCGTCCTGATCATGTTCGTCGCGGTGTACTTCTGTCGATTCATCCCGCCGCTGCTGGCCGAGCTGTTGGCCAACTGGGCCGGCCGAAAGGTCGACATCCCGGCCGTCTCGGCCGTGGTCCTGTTCTTCGCGAACTCCTCTCAGGGCGTGTTGGTGCTGGACTTCCTGAGCACGGTGTTCCTGGTCTGCGTGGCGAGGCTGGGCTACCGAGTGTACCGGGAGGAGCTTCGCCCGGTCGCGGCCGAGGGAGTCGTGCGTGTGCTGATGGTCGGGGCGGGCAGCGCGGCCGAGGCGATCATCCGCGAGATCCTCCGGATGCGGGTCGAGCGGTACCGCGTGGTGGGGCTGGTCGACAACGACCCGGCGAAGCTGCGGATGCTGATCCACGGCCTGCCGGTGCTGGGGACGACCGATGAGATCCGCCGGATCTGCGAGGAGCACCGGATCGAGGAGATCATCATCGCGATGCCCTCGGCCAGCCAGAAGCAGTTGCGGCGCGTGATCGATCTGTGCAGCGGCACGAAGCTTCGGTTCCAGGCCCTGCCGAGCGTCGGCGACCTGATCGACGGGCGGGTGACGGTTTCGCAGATGCGGGCGGTGGACATCAACGACCTGCTGGGGCGCGAGGCGGTCGAGCTGGACCAGGAGGCCCTCGGGCGGTTCCTCCGCGGCAAGCGGGTGCTGATCACCGGCGCGGGGGGGAGCATCGGTTCGGAGATGTGCCGGCAGGTGGCGAACTACCAGCCGGCGGAGCTGCTGCTGGTCGAGCAGGCCGAGACGCCCCTGTTCGACGTCGAGAACGAGCTGCGAAGGGCCCAAGGCGAGATCCCACTGGTGCCGATCATCTGCGACATTTTCGACCGGCAGCGCGTGATGGCGGTCTGGGAGCATCACCGCCCGGAGGTGGTCATTCACGCCGCGGCCCACAAGCACGTGCCGATGATGGAGCGCAACCCGGGCGAGGCGATCAAGAACAACGTCTTCGGCTCGAAGAACGTCGCCGACGCCTCCTGCAAGTACGGCGTGGGGGAGTTCGTGACGATCTCGACCGACAAGGCGGTCAATCCCTCGTCGGTCATGGGCGCCTCGAAGCGAATTGCGGAGATCTACACGCAGGCGTTGAACGGGCAGGAGGGCTGCCGGACGCAGTTCAAGGCGGTGCGGTTCGGCAACGTGCTGGGCAGCAGCGGCTCGGTCGTGCCGACCTTCCGGCGCCAGATCGCCGCCGGCGGGCCCGTCACGGTCACGCATGAAGAGATGACCCGTTACTTCATGACGATCCCGGAGGCGGCGCAGTTGGTTCTCCAGGCCGCCGCCACGGGCGCCGGCGGACAGATCTTCCTGCTGGACATGGGCGAGCCGGTCCGGATCGTCGACCTGGCGCGCAACATGATCACGCTGAGCGGCTTCCGCCCGGGCGAGGACATCGACATCGTCTTCACGGGCGTCCGGGCGGGCGAGAAGCTCTTCGAGGAGCTTCGCACGAAGGGGGAGGACATCGAGCCGACCGTCCACCCGAAGATCAACGTCTGGAAGAGCCGCCCCGGCTGCTGGGACGAAATTCAGCGGGTCCTCGCCGAACTGGACGCCATGCAGCATAGTATGGACAGACAAGAGATCATTGACGCCGTCCGGCAACTCGTGCCGGAGTACAAGCCGCTGAACCCGCCGCGGCAGCAGGCCTCTCCACCGACGCCGGCGTCCGCCGCGGGGACGTCCGGCGGGGACCCGGCGCAGAACGTCGACGCCGACGTCGGGACGGACCGCCGAACCTGACCCCATTGAGAAGCTCTCCCTGACCCGACGAAAGGCCGGCCATGTACCACGAAGACGTGCCTCTGTCGAGGCCCGACATTACCGATGCCGATATCGACGCCGTCGTCTCCGTCCTTCGGACCGACCGGCTGAGCATCGGCCCGCGGATCGAGGCCTTCGAGGCCGCCGTGGCCCGGCGGGCCAACCGCAAGTACGGCGTGGGGGTCAACAGCGGCACGAGCGGGCTGCACCTCTGCGTCCGCGCGCTGGGCATCGGGGAAGGCGACGAAGTGATCACCACGCCGTTCTCGTTCATCGCCACGACCAACGCCATTCTCTTCGAGGGCGCCACGCCCGTTTTCGTGGACATCGACCCGGAGAGCTACAACATGGATCCGGCCGCCATCGAGTCGGCCATCACGCCGAGGACCAAGGCGATTCTGCCGGTGGAGGTCTTCGGGAACACGGCGCACTTCGACGAGTACGAGCGGATCGCCACGAAGCACGATCTGCTGCTGATCGAGGACTGCTGCGAGGCGTTGGGAGGCTGCCTGGGCGACCGCCCGGCGGGCAGCTTCGGCGACTGCGGGGTCTTCGGGTTCTATCCCAACAAGCAGATCACCACCGGCGAGGGCGGGATGATCGTCACCGACAGCGAGCGGATCTGGGAGCTCTGCCGCGCCATGAGGAACCAGGGAAGGCGGGACCAGAGCCAGGTCGGCCATCCCATCCTCGGCTACAACTACCGCATGGGCGAGATGACCGCGGCGCTGGGCCAGGCGCAGATGGTCCGGCTGGCGGAGATCCTGGAGAAGCGCCGCCACGCCGCCCGGGTCTACGACGAGCAGCTCGGCGACATCGAGGGCATCCACCTGCCGACGATGGCCGACCCCGACAAGGCCGCCTGGTTCGTCTACGTCATCCGTCTGGCCGATTCCTACTCCCGGCAGCAGCGGGACGATATCATCGAGAGCCTCAACGCCGAGGGCATCGGCTGCCGCGCATACTTCACCCCCATCCATCTCCAGCCCTACATCCGCCGACAGTTCGGCACGAAGGAGCGCGACTTCCCCAACACCGAGGCCGTCGCCAGCCGGACCATCGCCGTGCCCTTCTACACCAACGTGTCCATGGAAGGCGTCTCGCTGGTCAAGGAGGCCCTCGAGCGGAACCTGGCCAACACCCGCGGCCGCGCCGCCACCGTCGAGCCGCCCCCCTCGTCGGCCCGCAAGCGGTCGCTGGAGCTGCTGGAGGGCATGCACGCCACGATGCTCCGGATCCGCCTCTTCGAGGAGCGCGTCTCGGACATGCTGGAGGCCGACCAGATCCAGTGCCCCTGCCATCTCTACATCGGCCAGGAAGCCATCGCCGCCGGCGTCTGCGCCGCGCTCGGGCCGGACGACCTGATCTGGGGGACCCACCGCAGCCACGGGCATTACCTCGCCCGGGGCGCGGACATGCCGGCCATGATGGCGGAGATCCTCGGCAAGAAGGCCGGCTGCGCCGAAGGCCGAGGCGGCTCGATGCACGTGTTCAGCAAGGAGGCGGGCATCCTCGGGACCGTGCCGATCGTCGCGGCGACGATCCCCATCGCCGTGGGGGCCGGGCTGGCCTCGAAGATCCGCAAGGACGGGCGCGTCTCGGTGTCGTTCTTCGGCGACGGGGCCACCGAGGAGGGCCACTTCCACGAGTCGATGAACCTGGCGGCCCTCTACAAGCTGCCGGTCCTTTTCGTCTGCGAGAACAACCTCTACTCCAGCCACATGCACATCCACGAGCGGCGGCCCAAGGACAACCTCTACGAGGTCGGGCACCTGTACGACATCCCGGGCATCCGCGTGGACGGCAACAACGCCCTGGAGGTCTACGACTTCGCCGTCAACGCCGTCCGCCGCGGCCGAAACGGGGAAGGCCCCTCGCTGCTGGAGTGCCGCACCTACCGGTGGCGAGGGCACGTCGGACCTTCGTGGGACATGGACGTCGGGGTCAAGCGGAGGGACGAGCTGAAGCAGTGGCTTCCGCGGTGCCCGATCGCCCGGCTGCGCCGCCTGCTGGTCCAGCGCGGCGTGTCGGAAGAGAAACTCGACGAGGTCGAGCGGGCCATCCGCCGCGAGGTGGACGAGGCCGTCGAGTTCGCCAACCGCGCTGCGTTCCCCGACGAAAGCGAGCTGCTGGACCACCTGCACAGCTCATCGGAGGCGACGTCGTGACTATGCACTCGTCAACCTACGCCAACGCCATTCGGGAAGCCACCAGCCAACTGCTGGCCGGCGACGACCGCGTGTTCGTCATCGGGCAGGGGCTCTGGAGCCCCTGGTACGTCGGCAGCAGCATGACCGATCTGGACGTCGAGTTCGGCAAGGACAGGGTGCTGGACTCGCCGGTCTGCGAGAACGCCACGACGGCCGCCGCCATCGGGGCGGCCCTGGCGGGCATGAGGCCGATCGTCGTCCATCCCCGCATGGATTTCATGCTCCTGGCGATGGACCCGATCATCAACCAGGCGTCGAACTGGAGCTACCTGTTCGCCGGGCGCATCTCCGTGCCGCTGGTCATCCGCCCGATCATCAACCGCGGAGGTCAGCAGGGCGCGCAGCACTCGCAGGCGATGCAGGCGCTGCTCCAGCACATCCCCGGGCTGATCGTCGTCATGCCCGCCACGCCCTACGACGCCAAGGGGCTGCTCATCGCCGCCTGCCGCAACGAGAACCCCGTCGTCTATATTGACGACCGGTGGCTGTACGGCCTGACCGAGGACGTGCCCGACGAGATGTACGAGGTGCCGATCGGGCAGGCCGCCGTTCGCCGCGAGGGCTCCGACGTCACGATCATCGCCAGCTCCTGGATGGCGGCCGAGTCCCTCCGGGCGGCTGAGACGCTCGCCGGTAAAGGCATCGGCGCCGAGGTCATCGACCTCCGGTCGCTCAAGCCGTGGGACCGCGAGACGGCCTGCCGGTCGGCGCGGAAGACCGGGCGGGTGATCGTCGCCGACGGGACGTACGCCACCGGAGGCGTGGCGGCGGAGATCGCCGCCACGATCGGCGCGGCCTGCTTCGGCGATCTGAAAAGGCCCGTCGTCCGCGTCACGCTCCCGGACGCGCCGGCCCCGACGAGCGCCCCGCTGGAGGCGGCCTACTACCCGACGGCCGATACCATCGTGGCGGCGGCGGAGAGGGTGACGGGCAACAGCGCGGCAGAGGGCCCACACCGCCCTTCCGCCGAGGCCCCGGGCCAGATTCTCGTGGGCTGACGGGGCCCGGCGACAAGCCGCCGCCCCCGTCGGGCCAGGCAACCGACGGACACGATCAAGGAGACATGCATGGCCTATCGAGTACCCTTCGTTGACCCGCGAGTCCACTACCAGCGATACAAGAAGCAGATCGACGGGGCGATCCTCGGCTGCCTGGAGCGCGGACAACTGGTCTACCGCCAGGAGCTGAAGGACTTCGAGCAGGAGCTGGCCGACTTCGTCGGCGTCAAGTACGCCGTGGGCCTCAACAGCGGCTACCACGCGCTGTACTTCTCGCTGTTGGCCGCCGGCGTCGGGCCGGGCGACGAGGTCGTCACCGTCGCCCACACGTTCGTGGCGACGATTTCGGCCATCGTCCACTGCGGCGCGACGCCCGTGCTCGTGGACGTCACCGAGGACTACAACGTCGACGTCGACCAGATGGCCCGGGCGATCGGCCCGAAGACGAAGGCCCTCCTGCCGGTCCACCTCAACGGGCGGATCAGCCCGATGGACCGGATCATGGCCCTGGCGGAGGAACACGATCTGATCGTGGTGGAGGACGCGGCCCAGGCGTTGGGCGCGACGCACGCCGGGCAGTGCGCGGGCAGCTTCGGGCTGACCGGGTGCTTCAGCTTCTACCCGTTCAAGATCCTCGGCAGCTGCGGTGACGGCGGGGCGATCACCACCGACGACGAGGCGCTCGCCATTGCCGTCGGGCGGCACCGCTACAACGGCGAGGATCGGGAGACCGGCGAGTACCATTACCACGGTCAGACGGCCCTGCTGGACAACATCCAGGCCGCCGTCCTGTCGGCCAAGCTCAAACACCTGCCGGAGTGGATTGAGCACCGGCGGAGGATCGCCGAGCTGTACGGCAAGGCGCTGGAGGGCGTCGGCGACCTGCGCCTGCCTCACTTCGCGGGCGAGCCGTTCCACGACATCTACCAGAACTACGTGATCCGAACGAAGCGGCGCGACGCGCTGCGGGCGCACCTGACCGACAACGGGGTCGAGACGCTCGTGCACTGGTTCAAGCCCGTATGGGAGCACAAGGCGCTCGAACTGGGCGATCTCGACCTGCCGGAGACCGTCAGCATCTGCAACGAGGTCCTCTCGCTGCCGATGAGCGCCGAGACCACGCCCGAGCACGTCCGGATCGCCGCCGACCTCGTCCGCGACTTCTTCGCGAAAGGTGCGTGATGAGTCTGTCCATCAGCAATCGGGCCGAGCGGATCGTCCAGGCCGAGATCCGCGTCATGACCATCGAGTGCGAGCGCGTCGGCGGCGTGAACCTCTCCCAGGGCGTCTGCGACACCGAAGTCCCCCTGCCCGTTCGCCAAGCCGCGCAGAAGGCCATGGACGACGGCGCCAACTCCTACACCCGCTACGACGGGCGGGCCGAGCTGCGAGAAGCCATCGCGAGGAAGATGAGCAGCTACAACCGCATCGAGGCCGACCCGCAGACGCAGATCGTCGTCAGCGGCGGCTCGACCGGCTCGTTCTACTGCGCGTGCCTGTCCCTGCTGAATCCGGGCGACGGCGTGATCGTCTTCGAGCCGTACTACGGCTACCATCTCAACACGATCTACGCCGTCGACGCCGCGTGCAGCTACGTCACGATGCAGCCGCCCGACTGGACGTTCGGCCCCGACGACCTCGTGCGGGCCCTGACGCCGACGACCAGGGGCATCATGGTCAACACGCCGGCCAACCCGTCGGGCAAGGTCTACACGCGCGAGGAGCTCGGCTGGATCGCCGACTTCGCGATCCGCCACGACCTGTTCGTCTTCACCGACGAGATCTACGAGTACTTCCTGTATGACGGGCGGGAGCACGTCAGCCCGGGCGCCCTGCCCCGGCTCGCCGACCGCACGATCACCATCAGCGGCTACTCCAAGACATTCAGCATCACCGGCTGGCGGATCGGCTACAGCGTCTGCGACCGCAAGTGGGCCGAGATGATCGGCTACGTCAACGACCTGGTCTACGTCTGTGCCCCCGCCCCGCTGCAACTGGGCGTGGCGGCGGGGATCGACGCGCTCGGGCCGGAGTTCTACGAGGGCCTCCGGGCCGAGTATGACGCGAAACGAAGCAAGATCTGTGGCGCCCTGAAGCGCGCCGGATTGCCCCCCTGCCTCCCGCAGGGCGCCTACTACGTGCTGGCCGACGCGACCCGCCTGCCGGGGGCCACGAGCAAGCAGAAGGCGATGCACCTGCTCGAGGAGGGCGGCGTGGCCAGCGTGCCGGGCGAGGCGTTCTACCACGGGCTCGACGGCGAGAACCTGCTGCGCTTCTGCTACGCCAAGCCCGACGACCAGCTCGACGAAGCCTGCCGCCGAATCGAAAAGCTCAACCTGTAGAAAGCCCTACGGTCAGGCCGACGCCGACGCGTCCGGCTTGTCGGGCGCCGCCTCGCCCTCGGCGCCGCCGGCGGGCAGTGGGTATGGGTACTTCCTAAGCCGCTTCGGCACCCAGTCCCGGCGGATGACTTTCAGGATCGTGTACAGAATGATCTGAATGTCCGTCAGCACCGAATGGTCCCTGACGTACTCGAGCTGGAGCTTCAGCTTGGTGGGCCTGAGCAGGCGTTCATAGGCCTCGTCCGGGTCGTCGCTGCCGGCCAGCACGGCCCCCTCGTCGGCGTTCCAGATCGACGCCCAGTCCGTGATGCCCGGGCGGGCATCGAGGATCGGCTTCTCTTGCTCCGTGTACTTGTCGACGAACTTCTGCACTTCCGGCCTCGGGCCGACCAGCGACATGTCGCCGATCAGGACGTTCAGAAGCTGCGACAGCTCGTCGAGCTTGCACTTGCGGATCAACCGTCCCGGGCGGGTGATTCGCGGATCCTCGTCTGCCGTCGAGGTCGGGCCGATCGTGGCGGCGTTCTCGACCATCGAGCGGAACTTGAAGATACGGAATGGCACGCCATGCCGCCCCACGCGGACGCCCCGGTAGAACACGGGGCCATCGGAATCCAGTTTGATCCAGACGGCCAGGATCAGCAGAAACGGCCCGGCGAGAATCAGCCCGATCAGGCTGGCGAGGATGTCGAACGTCCGCTTCAGCATGGCACGATCCTACATCGCCTGGCGGCCGAGGGGAACGGGGCCGGCCACTACCGGTCAGCCAACGTGCCGGCCACGTACAGCACCTTGTGCCCCGCCACCGGCTCGTCGAAGGACACGTCGACCAGCGGCTCGAGCGGGGCGATGTCGTCGGTCACCTCGTGGGGCATGGGCGTCAGCTTGCCGTGGAAGATCCGCCTGAGCCGCTCCCTGCCCTTCATCGTCTTGGGAATCAGGTGAAGCCTCGCCGCGAGAAACCGGATAGCCGAGACCACCCGAGCCCGGAAATCGGCCTCCTTGACCGCGAAGGCCGCCCACGCCCGCGGCGAGAAGCCCGCCTCCCGCAGCATGCCCGCCAGGTCTGCGGCCGAGTAGTAGGCCACACTGAACGGGCTGGGGTTCTGCCCGGACCATTCCCTGTTCACCGTGCAGATCAGCAGTACGCCATCGGGCCTGAGCACCCGCCGGGCCTCGGCGATGAACCGGCGCGGCTCGGGGAGGTAGTAGATCGCCTCGAACAGCATCACGACGTCAAAGCTCGCGTCGCCGAACGGCATGTCTTGCGCGTCCAGCTTGAGCACCTCGATCGGCCTGTCGTCGGTGTAGTGCTCCGATGCCACGCGCACGCAGCTATCGTCGATGTCCCCGCCAACGACCCGTCTGGCCGCGCGGGCGAGATAGCCGAGGCCCTGTCCGCCGCCGCAGCCGACTTCCAGCACGTCCTTGCCCTCGGCGTACCGCGCCGCCCAGTGGTACCGCGTGCGGATGCTGGTAAGCTGTTGGGTACTGACTCCGTTACCCGGCATCTCCGTGACGGTGGAGAACTCGGCCTCTGACATCTGATCGTCTCCCAGCTATGTCTTCCGCGGGCCCGCCGGCTGTGTCGGCCGTGATGCTGTTTACTATCGGCCCGAACGGGCCTGCCCCATGATACGGATGGGTTCGTGCCAAAGTTGTGTCCCGCCGGCAGTCGATGATAGGGTAAGGAGGCGATCGTCTTCTGCCGGCGGGTCGACCTGCCCGCCGGCCTTGCTGTGAGGAAACATGGCCCGTCACGCGATATCGATCGACACGGAAGATTGGCACCAGGCGGTGAGGGGAGGCGTGCCGTCGGAGCACTTCGCGGGCAACGTCAACCGGATCCTGGAGATCCTCGCCGCCCGAGACGTTCGGGCGACGTTTTTCCTGTTGGGGATATCCTGCCAGGCCGCTCCCGACGCGGCGAAGGCCATCGCCGCCGCCGGTCACGAGATCCAGAGCCACGGCTACGCCCACAAGGACGTCGACACGATGAGCCCGCAGGAGTTCCGCGAGGACCTGCTCCGTGCAAAGCGATTCATCGAGGACCTGGCCGGGCAGGAAGTCTACGGCTTCCGGGCATCGAACTTCTCCATCAACGAGACGACGCCGTGGGCCTACGACGTGCTCGTCGAGACCGGGCACCGCTATGACTCGTCGATCTTCCCCGTGAGGAAGAAGCGCTACGGCGTCGACGGCTACCCGCCCGAGCCGCGGATCCTCGATACGCCCGGCGGAAATCGCATCGTCGAGGCGCCCCTCGCCTGCTTCGACTGGCTCGGCAAACGCCGCGCAATCGCCGGCGGGGGGTATTTTCGCCTCTGGCCCTACTGGCTGATTCGGAAGGCCTGGCGCCAGATGGACCGGCTCGGCCGGCCGGGCATCGCCTACGTCCACCCCTCCGAGTTCAACCCGGGCGAGATGGCCACCTTCCGCCAAACCGTGCCGTGGAAGGAACGCCTCCATCAGGGCCTCGGCCGCGGCCGGTTCGCCCGGAAGGTCGACCGACTGATCAGCGAGTTCGAGTTCGGCCCGATCTGCGAGCTGCTCGCGCCGCTGCTGAAAGAGCTGGACGCCCCCGCCCCCCTCTGATCGGACCCCGGCCGTGAGATTCACCGGCCGCGCTCCTTGCTGTCCTGAAGAGACGGTCGCAGACTCCGCGACCGTGGCACGCGTGAATCGGGCGTCGGGGCAGTGGCATGCTACCGACCCGAGCGGTCGGCCCGTGCGGCTGAGGCGGCCAGGCGCTCCAGGAGGCCCACCATCTCGCCGTAGACCTTCTCGCCGACAAACTGCTGCTCGTAGAGGGCGCGGGCGTTGTCGGACATCCGGGCCAGTCGGTCGCGGTCTTCGTGCAGCCGGCGCAGCGCGTCGGCCAGTCCGGCGGGGTCGCCGACGCGGTACGTAATGCCGCAGTCGTGCTCTGCAATCAGGTCGGCGACGACGCCCTCGAGGCAGGAGACGAGCGGCAGGGAGCCGGAGAGGTACTCGATCGGCTTGTTGGTGATGGTGCGGCGGAAGCTCCATCGGGTGACGTACGGCGCGAGGCCTACGGAGGCCATCTCCATCATGGTCCAGATCTCGGGAAAGCCCACCCACCCGGGCAGGACGACGCCGGGGACCTCCCGGGCCAGCTCGCGGTAGCTCGCCAGGCGGTCGCCCTCGCCACAAAGCGCTAAGGTCATCGG
>Ga0180437_10004281_pt1 | contig 20417 bp, 28 predicted proteins | sample SS_ome_4_FD_132410 | JGI IMG/M metagenome (GOLD analysis project Ga0180437, IMG submission 132410) | Hypersaline lake sediment archaeal communities from the Salton Sea, California, USA - SS_3_D_1 metaG | ecosystem: Environmental > Aquatic > Non-marine Saline and Alkaline > Hypersaline >... | reverse complement strand
TTTTCAGCGCTGTCTGTAGTCTTAGGTTATATGTTAGCTTATATCCCTAATATCGAAATTTTTACTCTAATGATATTTCTTTCTGGCTTTATTATGGGAAAAAGGGATGGAATGATTATAGGTTTGTTAAGCTCCGCAATTTTCACATTTTTAAATCCTTTAGGCCCGTCTCCATTACCTCTTTTTGCATACCAATTAGCTCATTATTCTTTAACAGGATTATCTGGTGCCCTGACAAGAAGTTATCTGAATAACAAGGATTTTTTTAAGCCTAAGGAAGATTTATATTTACTCAAGATTATTATTATTTTTGGTATAACAGGTGGACTACTCACTTTTACATATGATATTTTAAGTACCTTTTTTGGAGGATTAATTGTTTCTCCTAAAATAGAATACTTCATTATAACATATTTTTCTGGAATAATATTTACAAGTATTCATTTAATCGGAAATATTCTAGGTTTTATATTCATTTTACCAGGATTAATCCAACTAGTATTAAGACTTTTAGACTAATATAAAATACTATAAAAAAAGAGTGGTTATGTTCAAATTTATTCATCTATTCATTCTGTGTTAGTAAGGTAACCTTTCCACCAACAGCTTCTATTTTTTCGATTGCTTGTTTAGATGCCTTATTTACAGAGATATTGATTTTTTTATTAATTTCTCCTCGGCCTAAAATTTTTTGAACATTAATATCTTTTAAATTAATTGTAAAAGTATTGCCTGATTTTGTTGCGATATTATCTTGTACCAATAGTTCTATTTTTAAATCTAAATCTTTCACATTTAAAGTATTTACTTGATGTATACGTTTCATATCCTGAGGTCTATTGAAACCCTTGAAACCTAATTTCCAGTTAGGATCCGGGAATCCTAATTCTTTTTGCTTATAATAATAAGATTTCATACTTTTATTCCATTGGGTAGTGGTTCCCCTACCAGCCCGTTGACCAGTTTTTCGGTGTTGACCTACACGTCCATAGCCAATTGTGCGAGTTCCTCGCTTTTTTCGTATTTTTTTAGCAAATTTTCTCAATTTTAACACACCTTAGGAATTATATCATTTTATGTATTATTTCGTTTATATGGGATTCAACATAACCTAGCGTTCCTCCCTCGGTATAATGCTTTTTAATTGATCCTCGATGCCCCTTAATTGGGGGATGAAGTCGAAACACTGGTTTAATCTTTTTTATATCTTTAGAGTTATATTTTATCTTTCCAGATAATAATGCTTTGGCAAATTCCTTAATGCCTTTAAATGGAGTTAAATTTTTAATATGTTCGTCGTTGAGTGGTTTATTACCTTCTATTCTTCCTCTTACTCTTAATAAACGTACTAAAGTTTTTTCATCAATTTCTCCATAAGCAATATAATCCTTGCATTTTTGAAGCATACCGCGATAACTTTGATCACTCCAAAGTAAAACTCCATGGTTTAATTTATGCATTCTTAGCATTTTCAATGTATCTTCTATAGAACGTTTCATTCCAGGAGCCCCTCTAATACGTATTGCAAAATACAATACTGCAGGGCTTGCTTCTTTTACTTTAGTCTTCTTTTTCATAATAATTTTATCTTCTGCCATCATTTTCTCCACTCATCCGTTATAAATTAAAGTTATATTTATGAGCATTTTTTAAGGCATCAAAAGTTGCCTTAACTAAATTTTCACTTGTTCTCGTATCACCGAAGGTTTTGCTCCAAATATCTTCAATACCTGCTAATTTTAAAACTTGCTTTACTTTATCTGCAGAAGCTAAGCCAACGCCAGCAGGAGCAGGGATTAAACGTATCCTCACCGATCCACATTTCCCTTCAACTTTAAAGGGAATACTATGAGTATGCCCGCAACCACATTCTTTGCTTCCGCAGCCTCTTAGAATAGGAATAACGGATAACTTAGCTTTATCAATAGCTTTTCTAATAGCTGGTCCTACCTCTCTACTTTTAGCAGAACCAACACCGATAAAACCTTCAGAACCAACGAGAACAACAGCTTTAAACTTTGATCTTTGTCCACTTGCTGACATTTGCTGAACCATTTTAATATGTACAACAGATTCTTCTAATTGTGGTAAGAGAATGTCAATAATTTCTTTTTCTTTAACAGGAAGGTTATTTTCAAAAATCTTATCTATCGTAATAAGTCCTTCTCTCACCAGTTCACCTAATTTTGTCTTAGGTATCCAAGTATCTTCAATATTTCTTGATCGACTCATCTATTTTCACTTTTAAGCATTATTTGTTATAGTTTTTAATGTTTCGTTAAAAATTTGACTAATTTTTAACGGATTTATTTTATTTTTTTTAATATATCCTGAAAAAGTTTGATTATATTTTTCAGGATCTTCATTCTTTAAAAGATTGGCATATTCCTCTATATGAGTTCCATTTATACGACCATTTAAGCCCTCTGGGAAAAATTCATCTCGATAAGGAATATCAAGTTCTGCTTTGAGTAGTCCTTGAAAAGCTGCAAGTACTCGATTTCGATGATAGAAAATACCTAAATCAAGAATAGCTTCGCTGATATTGTTCTTTTTTGCCCTTAAACCTGCAAGATATCCAGTTAAATAAGACGCAGGAATATTTTTTGTATTGGCCTTCCATCCAAATTTCTTTGGTAACTCCTTTGAATGAGCAGAGATTAAAATCTTGTCCCCACCAAGCTTTGATTCAATAAACTGCACTATAATATGATTATTTGAAGCTCTTATGACGGCCCTAATTTTTTTCGATTTTAACAATTTTAATCGTTTAGAATAATTTGTTCTTCCTTCTCCTCTTCTTCGAAGTGGTCTTCTATAGCGTGGACCTTTTGCCATTTCTTATCTTCCTCTCCTTATTAATTCTTTTTCTTTGATATAACGATGCATTTGAGCAACACTATTAAACATCCCACCCTTCGCATTTTTATATAACTTTCTATAAGTTGTGGTGGTGATTAGTTTTCTATCTCGTAATTTTTTTAATTCACGCCTCTGTGGACGAATTCTTTTCATCCAACCTTCTTTCTTTGGAGAACGTGAATGTTTGGTGCCTTTTCTTTTACCTAACCCGCTAGCTCTGCCTTTTTTCTTCCTCTCATGATGTAAGTTTTTTCTATATTTTGAAATACCCTTTTTGTATTTCTTTTGAATTATTCCTTCTTTTATTAAATTGCGAATATCATCTCTAGTGATAGCCATTTTAATTTCTTCAATCAAATATGGGTCAAATAATACACGATTTTCTCCACATTTTAAAATTTCTGCGGCTATTCGTTTTTGGGCTTTTAAACTCATTATTAATCACATCATCTTTTTTTATTTACTGTTCCTCTTCTTCGATAAAATCCTCATCAAAATCTTCAATAGAAGATTCAAGTATTGATTCTAAGCTTTCTAATTCTGCTTGGGAAATTCCTATATTAAGAATCTTAAAACCTCTATTTTGAGCATAATCAATTAAAGCAATTCTTTTTTTAGCGCCTATTCTTCCTGATAATTTTAGAGCATGTTTTTTGTTATTCAATCCTTTAATATCATTAATATTAAAGACTCTTACTTCCTCATATCCAGATGGATGTACCCCTCTTACTTTTTTAGGGCTTCTATACCCCACTGATGGCGATTTAACTCCTGATTTTTCTTTCATACGTGTTTGAGAATCAATTCCACGAGCTTTTCTCCATGGATCTTTAACTCTTTTGTATCTCCATGATTCTACTCGCCTAAAGGATGGGCGCTTTTTACTTAATTTTTTTCTTATATCCATTAATCTTTTTTGTTCCATGAGAATCACCTTAATTATTTAATTTGCCAGAGAATTTCTTCTCCAAGTTGTATCTTATAGACATATACTCCATCTTGAAAGACTCTTGGATCCTTTTTTCGGATTCGGCATGCACGTTTGAGATTTGCCGCGGTTTGTCCTAATGCCTCTTTATCCGGTCCAATTAAAATGACATCATCACCTTGAACTTTAACGTCTACATGATCTTGGTATTTGGTCTTTCTTGGAGCTCTCTCACCAAGAAAATTAACAACATGAATTTCTTGTCTATTCTGTTTAACTTCAACTGTACATGGAAAGTGACTATAACATACCTTACAAATATATTTATAGTTAGTTTGAACACCTACAATTAAATTTTTAATGATATTGTAAATTGTATTAGTCAGCGCAAGAGTATTACCCTTTGGAAAATGGGTTGAAAAAATTAGTTTATTTTTTTCTCTTAAGAACTTTATTCCTCTAATATGTGAGAAATCTTTCGTTATTGTTCCATTTGGGCCTTTTACAGTGATAACATGCTCCTCACTAAAATCTACTTTAACGCCTTCAGGAATCTCCAATACTTCTTCATAAAATGCTGTTTTTACCATAATCTCTCACCTTTTTAATTTTAAACTAATAAATAAAACAGAGGGTCATTCCTCCAATATTTTTATCTTCTGCTTCTGACATTGTCATTATACCTTGATTCGTAGTTAAAACTATTATGCCCAACCCAGGAGCAGGAAGTAGTTTGCGCTCTAAAGCCTCGAATTGATTAACTTTATAATTTAATCGCATTAATCCAGAACATTCATTAATCTTACCAAGTAGGGCAATTTTAAACTTTCCCTGTCTTCCATCATCGTATCTTTCAAATTCTCCAATATACGCATACTGTTGGAAAATACGTAGAACTTTTTGTAATTCTTTTGAAGCAGGGCTGATCATTACCTCTTTTTTTCTTGCTCTTTCTGCATTCTTAAGCATATTACACGCATCAGTAATAGTGTTTACCATATTTTTTACACCTTATCATTTTTTTAATCAAATCTATGAAAACCAATTTCTTTCCCAATCTCATAAAAGCACCGTCGGCATATATAAAGACCATACCTTCTTATTAAACCTCTATGAGTATGGCATCTTCTGCATTCTCTCTTGCCTTTTCCCATTTTTCCTTGTGGCATAATTATCATGATTTTGTTTAATTATGTATATTCTAAATTTAGTTTTTCTACAATATCAACATCAAATTTTTTTTGAAGGAAATATTGTGATTCGAGTTTGGAAACATAATGATGTTTTGGAACTTTTGCTTTATGCTTTCTTCTATATCTTACTCTCATTCCAGGTCTTACAATTCTTCCGATAACATCAAGACCCCAGATTCCAATTAAATTATCATAATCGATACCTGGTATAGTAATATGTTCTGTAATACCAAATCCAAAATTTCCATAATTATCAAAGCTATGTCTTAAAATTTTATCATTATTTACTAATAATAGCCTTTTAAGTAACTTTTCAGCTTCTTTTCCTCGAATAGTGACCTTTACTCCAATAGGTCTTCCTTTTCTTAAATTAAATTCTTTAATATTTTTTTTTGAAAGTGTCTTAACGGGTTCTTTTCCTGCGATGGTTTTTAAAACGGTTGTGGCCCTTTCTAATTCCTCGCCTCCAGAACCGACTCCAATATTTAATACAATCTTTTCTAAAAACGGTTTTTTCATTGGATTAGTCCATAGTTCATCATATTCTTTTTCAAGTTCTTTTTGTACCTTTTTATTCGTTTTTCTTTCAGCCCGACTTGACATAATTTTTCACATCCTCTCATTCCTTATTCCATAATTGGTAAATTAATTTCAGATTGTTCTTCTCCAACAATAAATGTATAATCATATAATGTTTCAGTATGTTCAGAATTATGTTGAATTGAAACTGTACTTGCTTTTGGACCAAACCTTTTCAGAATGTTTATTATTTTTCCAACTTGCCCGATATTTTTACCTGACATAATTAATGCTAAATTCCCTTCTTTAAACTTCAATACCTTCAATATTTCTTGTTCTGGGATTGAAATCTTTAAAACATCCATTCTGTTATATACGTCTTCTTTTGGGTTCTTAGGATCTTTTACTTTTATAAGAATATTCCTTCCGTCGTGAAGATTTAACTGAAGATGGCCTCCTTTGATCGTGCTTTTTTGGTTAATTCTGCATAACTTAAAATTACTTTCTGATTGTGTTATTTCATATAAGATTAAACCATGATGGGAATCAGGTAATATTCTAAAATGTTTATTGGACCCTTCAATACTTAATACATCCATCAGACCTACAGGATAACCTTTATCTTTTACAACCTTACCATCAATTTTAAAATTACCTAATCCAATCAATTTTTTTGCTTCCCTATGGTTATCAACGATTTGTAGAAGATCTCGAACGATATGTAATAGTGGTAAACTAAATCGTGAAGGATGTGGGCCAGGGGATGGTTTTACGAAGAATTTACCATGTTTTCTCTTAATTTGTAAAAATTTCGGGGTATTTAACCTTTTTAATGTCTTTTTTTCTCCATGACGTGTCATTTAATATTACTCCTCCGATTTTTTTCCTTTTTTTGGTGATATTAATCCTTCTTCCTTGAAACCGTAAAGAGCTTTTCTATCAATAATTTTTGCTCTCCAAGGATCTAACTTTTTCTCTTTTTCTAATTTAGTAATAACAATTTTTGATATATGAACAGTAGGATGAAATTGAGTTCCATCAGCTTTATCAAAAGTTACCTCCTTGATTTGTACTCTTAAATCATTCGTAACTTCAATAACTTCTCCCTCAAAATCCTTAAATTCTCCTTTTACTACTCTTACTTGATCCCCTACTCTAATAGGTAATGATTTAATACCATATTCCTCTCTAACAAAATCGGCTACTCTAGTGGATAATAAATTTGATCTATTGTGATTTTTAAAATTAAATAATGCCTTTCTTTGCTTCCGAGGTTGTTTTGATTGTATTTTCATTCCATAACACTTCCATTTTCATTAAATTATTAATGATGAGATCGATGCTAGTCGGGGAAATAATTCTGCGGCTTCCCTCGCAATAGGACCTCTAATTTCGGTTCCTTTGGGATCTCCTTCTTTTGTTATTAATACACCCGCATTATCTTCAAAGCATAATCGAGTTCCATCTAATCTTCGATATATCATTTTCTGTCGAACTATTACCGCTTTCATTATTGTTCCACGTAAATCTGGACGTCCCTTTTTAATAGTCACCGTGCAAACAGATCCTACTGTTGCTTTAGGTAATCTTCTAAGACGTGTTTTTGCATGATCGACATTTATTATTTGAGCAATCTTTGCTCCAGAATTATCTGTTATAAACATTTGCGTATTATTTTGTAATCCATAGCTGGTTCTTGCCATTACTAATTTCTTTTTTCCAGTTTTTCTTCGAGTTCCCATTTATTCAGCACCACTCTCAATTTTATCTAATAATATAAATGCTTTTGTTTTGGAGATTTTTCTGCTTTCACCTATACGTACTAAATCTCCTATATTAATTTCATTTCGTAAACATGAGGGCAAATGACATGCTAGACGGGAATTACGTCTTTCATATCTTTGATATTTTCTTACAAATTGAACATAATCTTGCCTAATTATAACTGTGTTTCGAGATTTTTTACTAACTACTACTCCCTTTGTTATTTTTCCCCTTATTCTGGTACTCCCATGAAAAGGACAATATTTATCATCACATTCTCTTACTCGAGGGGGGTTTACTCCGGGGATTCCTATATTTCTAATACTCATTTTTTTTTCAACCACTTCTTCTTTTTTAAGCTTCTCAATCTATTTTCAGGAACGCCTACAATATTGATTCCATCAACTTCTAACATTCCTTCCTCAAGGGTAAAACGAAATATATAATCTTTTTTAATATATTTTTTCATCTCATGATTTTTCTCGGTTATAAGCAAATTTTGAGTATCATCTATTATGCTTCCGATGTCTAAAAACCCTGTATCGGTCTTTTTAAATTTAAGTTTAGCACAAACTTTAAATCCAATTAAATCATGATATATTAAGTATTTGGGACTAATCATTTTTGTTCACTTCACTTCTTTTCATTTTTTACAGTAAGAATTCGAGCAATTTGCTTTCTTATCATTTTAGCTTTAGCAGGATTATCTGCAATTCCCCCTCCAGTCTGTTGACTGAAAAGCATCATTAATTCTTCTCTTAATGAGAGTAAAGTTCTTTCTCTCTCTCTCTCATCCATTTCTCTAACTTTTTGAGCTGTAATTAAATCTGTCATTATTTGCACCTTTAATTAAATTATAAATTACTCTCCTTCTTGTTCTTCTTCATCGGGTTCTAATGAGATTTCAGATACATCCTCTTCTTCAACATCTTCAAAAAGTTCTCTCTCTTCGTCAGAAGGTTCTCGCTCATCCTCAGCAATCTCATATTCACGTTCTATTCTTGTCTTTCCCTTTTTAGCTATTATCTGAGCTTGGGCTTTAGCTAATGCTTCCTCATCGATTTTCACAGTATCACCCATTTTCGTATCTGCTCGCATAATTTTTACAATTATTCCTAATACTCCACTTTTTTGAATACATTGGGCAACACCTTTATCAACACCTACTTGTGCAGGCTGACCTGATTTAGACATCGTACCTGCTCGAAAGATGCTAGTACGTGCTCGCTGAGAAGTTACTTTTCCTGAGACAACTACTTCACACCCTCTTGCCCCCGCATCCATTACCTTTCTTAAAATATAATAACCTGCTCTACGATAGTGTCTTCCTCTATCAAGAGAATAAGCTAATCTCTCGGCCATAATTTGAGCATCTAAATCGGGATTAGGAACTTCCTCAACCTCTATCTGTGGCATTTCAAGACCGAATTTTTCTTGTAATACATCAGTAATTTCTTGAATTCGCTTTCCGCCCTTACCAATGACGAGTCCCGGACGGCTTGTCTTTAGCGTTATTCTCACACCTAAGGGGGTTTTTTGTAGTTCTACTCCAGCAAATCCTGCTCTTACCAATTCTGAACGTAAATATTCATTAATTTGCATCATCTTGATACCTTGTTCAATGAAATGTTTGGCTAGTGGCAATTGTTTCAACCTGATTTTTTTTTATATTTATTTTATATTTTTTATTTTTCATTTAACTTGGAAATTCATAAATAACAATTTCAACATGGCTTAAATGCCTAAATTTAGCGGTGGATCTACCATGTGCGCGAGGGATATAGCGTTTTATAATTCTTCCTTTATGAGCAGCAGCGTGGATAATTCGGCATTGTTCGATATCTAAACCTTTATATTCTGCATTAGATTCTGCAGAAGTTAAAATTTCATACACTCTGGCTGCCGCTTTTTGGGGATATCTTCCCGCATACCATTTAAATGGTTTAAGATCTTTTTTATGCGCTTGTTTTTTCTTATATCTACGAAATGGAACTGATTGTTTTAATTGAATAACCTTTTCTAAGAATATCTTTGCTTGCTCAACTTTCATACCTTTTATTACTGCACAGATTTCTCTCGCATGTTTAGGCTTTATCCTAAGATCTCTACCTGATGCTTTTGCCAATCTATCAGCATCATACTTTTGTTCTGCAAAAGAGTAACCCCAATTAGGCATCTTTTATCACTTATATTTGAAATTTTTGTTAATTTTTATTGATTGTTGTAATTTTTTATTAATTGATTTTTAATCCGAATTTTTTTAATTCAATACTGGGTAGAGTAGATGACTTTACTTTAATGGCACATATTTACTGGATCTAGTAGCACCAATTCCGGGGGATCCATGCTGTACTCGTTTGCGTGTCAGAGAGAATTCTCCTAAATAATGGCCAATCATTTCAGGTTTGATTTCAACAGTTTCATAGCTCCTTCCACTATAAACTCCTATTTTTAGACCCACCATTTCTGGAAAGATTAACATATCTCTTACGTGAGTGCGTGTTAGTATATCTTTTCCTCTCTTTTTTGCCCGATATGCTCGTCTCAATCTTTCTAATAATTTCTTTTGCCGGGGAGGTAACCCTCTTTTTAAAGATCTCCGTGCTCTTGCAGGAAGTAACTGTATAAATTCATCCATGCTCATCTTTTTAAGATCTTCAATCGTAAAACCTCTATAATGGAATTTAAGCCTATCTCGTTCAGCCTCTAAATCTAATTCATCTAGGTCTTCTTCTTCTTCAATTTCTTCTGATGATTCCTCTATTTCTTCTTCAAGTTCTTCTTCCTCTTGATCCTCTTCTTCTAATTCCTCATCCGGAGTCATTTTTCCACCAAGTAACTTGTTTTATTTATCTAATTTTAATATTTATTTGCGATTTTATTTTGACGTTGTAAGGAAATTAGTTATCTATTAAATTTTAATTTTATTAAAACAAGGGAAGTAAAAAGCATAAAATTTAAAAGGTTGTAATGTGAACTGCGAGGAAACCTAATAAATCACATATAATTTTTTTTTATCGTGAAATATAGCATCGATTTGATCCGATAGAAGCATATTAAATATAATTATTTGGATTATAGACCCTTATAATATCCTTCTCATCGAATTTACCACTCCATTCTTCACGTATCTCAACAAAGGCTTCAGGATCCTTATTTGGGTTTATAACACAATGATACATGTTTATTCCATTAACGAATTTATATATATTCTCAACATAATACCATACATTATTTCCATTAATAATAATAGGTTTTCCTGCAAGTATTTCCCATTTTTCAGATCTCTGAGAATGAATTTGAATAGAAATCCCCATTTCAGGTTTGATAAATATTAAATTGTGATCAGGATATGTGAATTTTATACTATACCATTTAGATAGTGTGTCTATATAACCATTAGGAACATTATATTTTTGTGCAAACAATTCTGGGTCAAAATTTTCCTGTTTTGAATGTTCATATTTATAGGGATTATATATGACTTCATGAGTTGAAATATCATCATTATATTGTACTTTAACCACCGTATTCTTCTTGTTTATAATCATATAGAATTTATGAGGGTCTATAGATAAATGTGTGAGGTTTAAATTTTTTGTTATGAATTTGGTATGATTAATAATAAAGAGGTTATCTAAGTCCTCAGAATCAAAAGATATTTTGAGTAATTTAGATCCATTTTTCCTAAGTTCAGACCCCCTCTCTGATCCTATCACTTCCTCATACATCATCACTCATCTCCTTTAAGACTTTTATTATATTCGTTAAATCGCATTTCAATTTCATGTTTAAATGGTATAGATTCTTGAGCACCTGTTTTCGTTACTGCAATTGATGCTGCTGATATAGCATATTTTACAGAATTAATAAGATTCTCCCCTTGAGAAAGTTTGCTAGCTAAAACTCCATTGAAGCAATCACCGGCGCCTACAGTATCAATAGCCTTAACTTTAAATGCAGGTAATTTCATAAAAAAATTTTCTTCAATTTGATAAATGACCGCTCCTTTTGGACCTAGAGTAGTAATTATATTTTTAACACCCAATTCAGAAATGTTTTTTGATGCCAGAAGTATTCTTTTTTTCGGATCATCAGGTAATGGTTTTAGTTTAAGTAATGAATTTAGTCTGAATAACTCTCCTTCATTAGGAATTATTAAATCAAGTTTTTTCAAAACTTCTAATGGGATAGGCTTTAAGGGAGCAGGATTAAGAATCTTAATAACTTTACCGGTATTCGCTATTTCGAAAATCTCTAAAATGGTCTCTATGGGAATTTCCATTTGAACTATTAGTACAGAAGCGTTTTTTATTATATTCTCCTTTTTTCGTACATCTTCTGGAGTCAAGTTAAAATTAGCTCCTGGAGCCACGCTTATAATATTTTCTCCTTGTTTATCGATTACAATAAATGCTATTCCGCTTGATTCCTTAGGATCTCTAAATATGTGTGAGGCATCAATTCCTTCCTTTACTAATTGTGAAATCATTTGCTCTCCAAATATATCCATACCAATCTTTCCAATAAAAATAGTTTGTGATCCAGATCTCTGACAGGCAACCGCTTGATTAGCCCCTTTCCCCCCTAAGTATTGCTTAAATTTACCACCTGTTACAGTTTCACCCGGTTGAGGTAGTCTATCTAAATATATATTGAAATCCATATTACTTGAACCAATTATTAGCACATAATTACTACTAATATCCATCATTAATTTACCTGTTTCTTCAAATTCAAGAGATAATTTTAATTATTATCATAGAACTAGATACTATCACAAATAAATCTAAATAATTCTTACCGAATGGTTTTAATTTAATATATGTTTAAAAATAATATTAAGCAAAATAAACTTGCTTCAAACTATACTTAAATAAAAAAGATTAGAATTCACAGAGGTGTTCAAAATCGCAAAAGATAAAATAATCGGAGCTCTAGTTATGATTCTTGGCTTCCTTATTGCGATTATCTATACCATGGGAAGTATTGTTGATTTATTCTTCCGCACATGGGGCGGAAATCAAAATTGGGCTCTTGATCTATTTGGACCAATTGGCAATCTTCTTGATTGGAGACTCTTTGTAGTCGTACCTTTATGGATTATCGTATTATTAATAGCTATCATAGGAATTTGGATAGGATATAGCATGCTAACCACTCCAGCGCCAGTTCCCTTAGAAGAACTCGAAGAGGAACTCGCAGCTGAAGAAGAAGCTGCTGAATCTGAAGAATAAATAATTATCCTTTTTTTTCTTTATTTCTTAACAATTATTTAAACACAAGACATAAAAAAATAATGAATGATTTAGTTATATTAAACATATTAGCCCAAATCTAAAGATATGATTTTTTGGTGGCCATTCGATATCTATTTGAATTTTTCGGACAGTTTCAGTGACATTTATCCCTACTGCTTCCATAGAATACTTTATATCATCGGGATATCTACAAGGAATCCCTTCGTCAATGGTACATTTTTTTCCTTCTTTTTGACAAATTCTGCAATGTCCATCCCATAAAATTTTAATTTCATTATAATCATTTTTTTTTTCTTTTATAAATCGGGCTACCTCTTCTTCTATATCATCCCTCATAAACTCATATCGCTTAAAATATGGGGTTTTTTTTTTTATTAACCCTTTTTTTATATAAATTAGGAAAAATTTCTTAAATTGTAGTATTTGCTCTTCAAGATATGGCGCTTTAGGGGGACAAGCCCATGAATGATTATAATTAGGGCATTTAAACTTCGGATTATTACAATAAGTTTGTACTTCTGGATCAAAAACAATTATATCCTTATTAATCTCTATCCATGGCATAAAAATGGCATTTTAAATAATCTCATTATCATAAAAAAGGTTTCTTTAAAGAAAAGATTTTTTCTTATAAAACGCATTGAATTATTATGAGATTTAGTTTATTGATGCCAATTATAGATTAGGATGTATTTTATAATGATCATCTAAATTCAACTAAGAGTTTTTATAGTCAGATGAAAATAGATAGGTAATGATTATTAATGAAGTAGAAGCAACCATTCATAGTAAGATTGTTTATGTAGGTCCTGCGATGTCAGGGAAAACTACTACCTTGAAAGTGCTTTCAGAATACTATAGGGATAAGGTTGTAAATGATTTTTTGAGTATTGAGAACACATCTGGTAGGACATTATATTTTGATTATCTACTTCTATTTTTTAGGAAAAAAAGATACTCTCTTAAAGCTCATGTTTATTCTACGACAGGACAAGATTTTTATGCTATTACAAGACCTGATACAATTAGAAACTTAGATGGTGTAGTATTTATTGCAGATTCTGTTGAAGAAGCATTATCACGTAATATTTCTTCTTGGAAAGAACTGGAACATTATCTCGGTAATGATTATTTATTTCTTCCCAAAGTAGTAGTATTTAATAAGCAAGATTTATCACCCAAATTTGATAAAAATATATTTTTAACCGCTATTAGAAGTTATAAATACACTAATTTTGAAACCACAGAATCAATTGCTACGGAAGGGGAGGGCGTTATTGAATCATTTAGGATAATATTGAGATTAATATTAGAAACTTCACCTTATTTAAATCCATCTTATCTCAAGCCTGAAAAAAAACAAGTATTAACTTAATTATTAATATTCAGTGTTAATGCATCCATAATTCTTCAAGATCATCTAAAGCTTGTTCTTTTGCCCATATGATTTCTAGACAAAAATAATCCTTTATTATTTCTGAAAGATAATAAAGATAATCCCGGTTTATCTTGAGGTTCAAGTTTTGGTAAAGAAATTTTATTAATCTTCTAGCAGTAACAGGTTTTGTAATTCCAATATTTTTCAAATATTCACATATTCTCTGAGCTAACAATATATCAATTTCTTGAAAGTTTAAGTTTTCAGGTTCAATATCAGAGATAATAATATCGATTTTATGATAATTTTTTGGATTGAGATTATCATCTATCTGGCAAATAAATGAATGTTCGCATATTTTGAATTTGGGGATAAATATGCTTATATAAGTTTTATCTATTTTTAGTTTGCTTAAAGGAATTCTTAGTTTATCTTTTTTCCTGCAATATGGACATTCCACTATAATTGTTTTCCAATTTTCACTTTCAAATCGAATGATTTCTGGATATAATAATTTGAAATAATTATTATAAATGTTCAGAAATTCTGCTTGATATCCCGGTGATACTAAACTTAGAGCCGTTTTTCGAAAATTTTTATCTTTAATATTAAGAAATTGAGGTAACCAACTAAGTTTTTTCAAATCATTAGCAAAATCTGAAAGAATGGATTGTTTTGATTTAAGGAATTTAAAAATATCAATATATTCATTTTTAAGATTATCCTCCTTAATAATATACGAAATAAGCATTTGTTCATAACCCCCTCGCGAAAAATTCGAGTTAATTAAAAAAGAATAATTAATTGTATGATATTTTTCATTTGCCAGAATAATACAATGTTCTCTTGTGTTGAAATCTAGTAATTTATCAAATTCAATTGGCTGGTGATCATTTAAATTTTCGTTAGAATGGAAAATTGAGGGGCCAATTATCTGATCGAAATAAGATATAACTAAATACCAAGAAATTTGCTTCATACATATCAGTTAAGTTTTAGATAATATTTCTCTAAATTCTGCTATTTATAGTTCGCTTAAAATTGGAAGGGAGTCGGTTAAGCTATTAGAACAAATAGATAATATTTTAAATAGAAAGTGAATTGACATTAATACTTAGGGTTTTTAAATCGATGGTAATTAACGAATAATTATCAATTTCTGTAGAATTTGCTTTTATGGGAGTAGTGGATACAAAAATAGTATTTTTATCTTTATTTATAAATAAAGTATGATGTCTCCCATTAAAATTAGAATTATGATAATTAACAACATGACATTCATTAGCATTGAATAAAAATGCATTTGCTGCTGCTCCTATTTTAACGCGTTTGAATAAATATTCTAAAGATTCTTTTAAAGTATAGTTCTTTTGAATTTTGTCAATAAGATGGCAGAGATATTTTCTTGTATCAAGGGTTGTATTTTTATTAATTATGTCTAATTTAGGATTACATAATTTATTATCCGGAAAATACTTTATAATTCCATTATGAGTAATTAGGTATTTTTCATGAATACTAATTGGATGGATGCTACTAAAACTTTTATTCCATGGTTTAGCTTTTCTTGCATGAACCAATAAGAATCTAGTTTTAATAGTAGCAAGTTTTCTCCAATCTGAATGATATATAGGATTTATATCTCTTTTTATGATGAGAGAATTGTTATTATGATCATCAATATAAGCGAAACCCCATCCAAGGTTATGATGACCAAATAAATCATATTTATGTAGATATCTCCAATGACAAGTTCTAATAAATTTTTTCAAAATACTCGAATCTATAGTTAACGGTTCTGTAGAACACTGAAAAAACATACGACACATTAATTATTATTAATTAATGCAAAGTCAAAAAGGTAATTAATCCCTAGAAAGACGATAAGCATTAATGTATCCATTATCATGGCAAGTAATTAGAATGTTTGATACTTTATCAAATTCAAAATCATTAATACATGAATTGTGATTAATTTGAAATAGAATTTCACCATTTAATTCGTTTATTAGAAATAATTCTCCCTTTGTACTGCCAACAAGAACAATTTTAATTCCAAACACTTCAATATAATCGATCTTTTCAACATTTACGTTTTTTAGTTTCCACATTATGTTAAATTTTTGATCTAAAGCGATAACTTCTGAGGTAAATTGAATGCTTTGTCTTGGAATATTCTCGTCAAGAAAGTCAAAAGAATAGGTACTTACTAATAATTTATTATTGAAAATATATGGATATGACACGCTTTTCCAGACATAATCTACCATCATTAGAGTTTTAGTTTCTTCTTTTCTTTCATGTTCTAATATATGCAATTTTTTATCATCTCCGCCACAGACAATAAAGTTATCTTTTTCGTCCCTCACATAAGATATCGTTCTAACTTTATTATCAAATTGTTTAAACCAAAGTAAATCACCTTTAAGAGAATCAAAAGATCTAATAGTTCCATCATTACTTGAGGCAATTACTTCAATTTTTTCAACATTATCCAAGTTTGTGAAGATTATTGCGTCAGAAACTCCTTCCGCAAACAATTGTCCCCATATTAAAGCTCCACTGTATGGATTTAATACACGAATACTTTTATCTAAGGAATAAGCGATTATTTCATTTAATCCATCGTTATTTATATCACTAATTAATATACCACTAATAGATGCACCAAATTGGTGTGCCCAATAAGGTATTAATTGAAAATCTTCACTACATTTAAAGATCCTTAATAATCCATCTATTCCACCTAAAATTATTTCCCCTTCATTATCCTTATCGATGTCTTCAATAATTCCATCCCAAATTGCCGTTTTTTCCGCAACAATGTCATCGAGTAATAAATTACCGCTAAGGGAGAATAGGAGTACTTTCCCAGATTTAGTGTATGCTAAAACATGTTTTTCTTGACCTTTAATTAGATTTCCTATGGTTATTCCCATTACTTGATCCTTAGTATTGAACTTCCAGAAATTTATGACTTTCAAGATTATTAATTTTTTTTCTAAAAATTTACTCTTTTATTCACTAATAATAAAAAATAATACAATTTATTTACTTTTAAAACCTAATTATAATCTAAAACTAATTTTATGATCAAAATGTCTGCTGAGAGAAAAATTGATATATTTTCTGGATTAATATTGTTACTTAGTTTTATCGCTTTTATAATGGTGATAATCGGTCCTTTTGCTTATGCTTTTATAGGTGGTTATACTTATTATTATTCATGCTTAGACTGCGAAAATAGCACTCCTGGAGATTATAGTTCACAAATATTTATCTTGGTTCTTTTAATTCTTCAAATAATTATTGCTATTAATGAATTACTTCCAAATAAATTCATTAAAAAAGACACTACAAAATATGGTTTATTCATTGCATTCTTAATATTACTTTTTACTATTGTAGGAATTATATCTTTTGGAACGGCCTATATTGCTTATGATTGGTGGGCTGATATTGGATTTTATGGACCACTTGTCGCTGGAATCCTAAACATACTTTTCTCTTATTTCAAACTTAAAAATAAATAATTATCTTTATTTTCTTTTTTTGTATCACAATTATAAAAAGATCTTGTATTTATCTCTTTTAGAGAATTTTAAAAAAAATTATAAAATAAGAAAGAAATTTAAATTTTTTAGACTATTCTCAATAATATTATTAATCATTCATACCATCAAACAATATAATTAAAAAACAACAAAGGTAGGAAAAATGTCATTTGGAATCGAAATTGATAAGGATGCTTGCACTGGTTGTGGGACATGCTACGAGGTTTGCCCAAGTGAGTGCTTTGGAGAGCCAGAAGGAGGAAAGGTTAACGTTATTGAGGAAAACCGAGATGACTGTGTAGGATGCAGAGCCTGTGAAACTCAATGTCCAGAAGAAGCGATTACTATTGTTGAGGAGTAGTTTAGTCAGGAAACATACAGGTTATATTTATTAATATTTTTTTTATTATTACTTATTATTTGATTTACCATGTGTTCTTAAGAAAATCTATCCAATGAAGATTGATGAAGATTATTCTCTTTTAATTCTGATACTGCTTCAGTAAAATCAGATAAATTAGTAATTCTGGGATTTGTTATGATTACATTTTGTGCATCATCCCACTTCATCTTAAAATAGACTTGAGATACCTTAGAGGGGTGATCTCTTAAATCACAATAACTACAAATTTCTTTTGGATCTTTTCTTAACCTCATAGCATTAATTAAATACTCACCAACTACTTCTTTTCTCGCAGTAGACCATTTTGTAAAATGATAAGCTACTAAATCTATAAACTCTCCATATGTATAATCCTTTAATTCTATAGATGCAATTTCTGTTTTTTGATGTTTACAAATTAATGACTTTAAAACAGCTAAAGGAACCATCTTTCTATTAAGATCTATTTTTTCTTTTTCGTAAAGAAAAGTATCGCGAAATTCTTCGTAAATTGAAACATCTGGGTGAGCTTCTAACCACTCTCGTACTTGCAGCGAAGACATTCCAAAAAATATTTGCATACTAAGCTTATTATGATTTTTTCGAGCATATTTCTTAGCATAACCTACATTTGAGTATATATCTTCAAATATCCAGTTACTTTTAAATTTCGCGATGATAAATGGAAAGGCAACGTATTTGCGTGCACTTTCCCATGTAGCACCCCTACTTTGCTTCACTAATTGAACCCCTAAACTTTCATAATAGTTATAAATTTGATGCCCTAAACTATACACAGATAACCCGGAAATAGATCTGGCTGCATCTTTCCTTTTAGCATTCTTTAAAATTATTAACTCGATTAATTCACTTGGAATCAAATCTGGATCATCAACTGTAAGTGTCCATTTCAAATCGCTTTCACATGGTTTTAAGTCACTCCAATCCATTTTACCTTCCTCCATCATTTTAACTAAATCTTCATATAATCTCCCATTGAAGAGAGTTTGAAATTCCGAATCTAATGATCTACCATATGCACTATTAATTTCTTCCTTCTCAAACTTGTTCTTTACTAAGAATTCAAGCATGGGCTTTAAAAATTTTAATCTTGCTTCTAAAAAGCTCCCAAAATAGTTATTTAGGGTTGATCTGAAAGTAATGAATGAACATGAAACTTTTCCTTCCCTTACAAAAAGCTTATGAATTGTATATAGATCTTCACCTAGCGCTATGTGATAAGCTGTACTAAAGATTGGTATATCTATCTTATTGCCACCTTCCCCACCAGGATGTTTGTTTAGTAATTTTGGATCATCTCTATTTGCATCTATTAAATCAATTTCAGATTGTCTCATTTGAGTTTCGTCATAATGAACCATTAGAACGCTAACTTCGAATTTTTTAGATAAGGTAAAATAAATATTTTTCCAATTGTACGAATTATCGCGATTTTTATATAAATTTTCATTAAATTTACAATCTGAATCACATAAATAAGAATAAATGTTCGAATGAATTCCAAACCGATAATCATCATTTAAAACATGGCTTATATAATCTGCCCAACGCCTGTTCATTGATCTCTCTGTTATTCCAAAAACATATTCTCCTGTATTGATATCCTTAATTATGTATGTTATACCATACCATAGATATTTAGATCTACCTTTTACTGAAATAATTTCCAAAATATTACTGATAGTCTTTGCAGTTTTAAACTTTTCTACAATCGGATTATCTATTTTGAGAGAGCTTGTACTAAACCTAATCTGCTTATTATCAAAACCTAACTTACGACGTGCAGCTATGAATTCGTCTTTATAATCCTTAACTATTTGTTTTGCGATAATAGGTAAAATAGATTCAAGATCTTGTAATTCTTGGAAATCTTTTTTGAATTTAGGATTTTCTATTTGAACATTTCTAATACTTGATAATTTTAAAGGAAAATCATTCATGAATTTTTCTGAGAGATTTTCACCTGATTTTGATTTTTCTATAAATGAGTAAATTTCTTGGAAATCATATTGTTTTAAGTCTCTAATAATAATTTTATCGAATTTCTCAAGGTTTTTTTTATTCCAGGATTCAGTTATAATAAAAAAATCTTCCTTTATCAGCCATCTAAAGTATATAATAAAATTTTGGCGATAAATTTGAATTTCGTTGAGTTTAGATTGTAACTTTTTCAGATTAAAATTAAACTCGTTTACACTTAAATTTTGTAGCTTTTTTAACAACAATGGATTGATTTCTTTTTTCAAAATGGGTATGATGGTATCTGCAATAAAATTCAAAACCGTTTCATCGAATTCTATAATTTTAAAATTCATTCTTTGCGATTTTTCAAGCATTCGGATATTCACATAAATCATTCGGGAGAGTACAAGTGTGAGGTCATCTATAAAACCTACAGTAAAGTCTGGGTCTGTAGCAATAATTTCTACGGGAAATAATTTCGATTTTTCGTCTAAATTTTGATCGATCCCAATGTCTTTTTCTAATTCATTAATTGACCACTTTAAAAGTTTTGTCCCACATTGCTCACAGAAAAAGATCTGTTCTTTGTATCC
>Ga0180437_10004279_pt1 | contig 20426 bp, 33 predicted proteins | sample SS_ome_4_FD_132410 | JGI IMG/M metagenome (GOLD analysis project Ga0180437, IMG submission 132410) | Hypersaline lake sediment archaeal communities from the Salton Sea, California, USA - SS_3_D_1 metaG | ecosystem: Environmental > Aquatic > Non-marine Saline and Alkaline > Hypersaline >... | reverse complement strand
CGGTGGACTGGCAAATTCTCAAATATTAACAAACTGGATAAAGGAACGCGTTCAATTTATTGCTGAAGTTATCATTCTTCAAGGAGAATTCGAAATGCAGGCGCTGGCAAATGGTGCCTTACGCGCCTTAAGCGGTGAAGAACCGGCTTTAACCTATTGATGAAAAGGTTTAAATGAGATTCCTGAATTTATACTACTAACAAAGTGGTTTTAAGATTCTCCCTTTAAGTCCTCTCTTTTTAAGAGAGGATTTAGGTGAGTTTTAAAAATCAGAGAATCTCAAAACCACTTTCACCTTATTATAATATTACGACTTAATAAAATTTCAGAAGACGAATGAAAATACTATTATCCGGCAACGAAGCCATTACTCGCGGGGCTTATGAGGCAGGCGTTGGGTTTGCCGCCGCTTATCCGGGAACCCCCCGTACCGAAATTCTTGAAAATATCGGGCAGTATCCCATGATTCGGGCGTAATGGGCACCGAATAAAAAAGTCGCCCTTGAAGTGGCCAGTGGCGCCGCGCTTGGAGGAATTCGTTCATTGGCGGCAATGAAGCATGTGGGTTTAAACGTGGTGGCGGATCCGCTGTTTAGCGCTTCTTATATGGGCGTGAATGCCGGTTTGATAATTGTCTCGGCCGATGATCCCGCAATGCATTCATCACAAAATGAACAGGATAATCGCTGGTATGCACTTGCGGCAAAACTTCCGCTATTAGAACCAGCCGATAGCTCCGAAGCAAAAAGCTTTGTCCAGCGTGGCCTCGAACTCAGTGAACAGTTTGATACACCTGTTTTACTCAGAACCACCACTCGAGTCAATCATTCTAAAACAGTGGTTTCTCAAAACGAGCCGATCCGGCCAGTCCAACGAACCTATCAAAAAAATTTTCAGAAATATGTGCTGTTACCGACAGTAGCGCGTGAACGGCATCGTTTGGTTGAACATCGTTTACCTGACCTGGCCGAAATGAATAATCATTCCGATTTGAATCTAATTGAATGGAAGGATGATAAAATTGGCATTATTACCAGCGGGATTGCCTATCAATATGCCCGCGAAGCCTTTCCGGCCGCATCATTCTTGAAATTGGGAATGACGAATCCCCTGCCGAAACAACTAATTCTGGACTTTGCCCAAAAGGTTAACCAATTAATCGTCATCGAAGAATTAGATCCTTTTCTGGAACAACAGATCCGCGCTTTGAATCTCAACGTTATCGGAAAACAGAAATTACCGATGCCCCGTGTGTTATTAATGCCCGAAAACGCTTTTCTGCCCCCTACATTGTTGACGAGGAAAAATGTATTCAATGTGGGCAGTGCTTTCAAATTGGCTGTCCGGCTATTGAAAAAGCTGTTTCAGGAATAACCCGAATTAATCCCCTTTTGTGCATTGGCTGTGACCTCTGTCGGCAGGTCTGTAAATCCGTCGCGATTCAACATCCTCTCATTCATAAATAAAATACATTCCCGTCTGGAACAATTCTTGCATAAAGACCTCAATTTTTAGTAAATATGCTTATTCTATTCGAATCAAATTATTTTGCCGATATTTTTCTAATCAATGACATACTGGATGTATCGAAAAATAAAAATACAAAATGGAATTAATTCGATTGTTCAAAGTAATTCATTCAAAAAAATAACAACTCAGCAGACAATATGCCTTCTGGCCCTTCATCATTCATTCAATTGCGATCTGCAAGTTTAATTCAAAAAGCATTCACCAGGTTTATCCATGACTTCCACCAGGGGGTTATATGAAAGTTTTATTATTCAGTATTTTAATTTTAATCCTCCAGTCTATTCTTTTAAAAGATCAAGTCTTTTCACAATTTCGAGAAGCAGATATAAGAAAAAGAAAAGGAGAATTTGCGCTTGCAAAAATTTCACTGGGATGGGAATTTACCCGCGACCAGCAAGTAACCATATTTCGGAGTGACAGTACCGGTAAAAAAGCTATTGGCGTGGGAAAAGTAGTTAAAATCCGGGGTAACGACGCCTATATTCAAATCCTGTCGGAGTCAGCCAAAATGAAAGTGAAAAAAGGGGACTGGGTATCTTCCGACCAGGAAGATTATGCTATTTTATTGAAGCATTTTAAAAAGTGGCGGTATTCTTTAAAATTTAAAATCGGCTATGGCAATACTCCTCTTCACGGTCCGAATCAATCTATTGCCAATGCCATTCGACTATACAATCAAAATGAAATTCAGGTGGCGCGCGCGCAATTCACGGAAGGTTCGCCCATGGTCGGAATCGAATGGAGTCGCCGTTTTTCAAGAAAATTTCGGGGGAGTCTCTCGCTGGATGGGCAAATCAAACAGGTTCAGACAAGTGGCGCCCACTCTACCAGCACCATTCATTTAAATAAGTCTTTAAAGAATCTGAATCTCATTTTCAATTTTCATTACTATTACGAAAGCTTTTCACAAAAGTATAAATTATATTTTGGAGGCGGCCTTGGTCTCTCTTATCTTAAAATGGATTCGCATATTGATTTAAATTATGTCGATACGCCACAATTAAATATTGATGCCCGTGGCGATTATCACGGTTTGCGTTTCACTGAATTGTTAAGTCTGGGTATTGAAACTCAATTTTCAGCGACATGGGGATTTTACATTGAGAGTCAGTTTAAATTTCGGAAAGTTGTTATTATTGAGGAAAAATACTCCGGTCAAAATCACTCCGACCATCTGGCACGGGCCTGGAATCCGGCGATGAAAACCCTGGAAATGGATTTTTCAGGAGGACAAATTTCGGCGGGTGTTGTTTATTACTGGTAAATCTCGAAGACAGGATTTTAAGATTAGAATAGCACTTAACAGGATTAAAAGAAACCTCTAGCGACAGTTTCATTTAAATTATTGTTCTTCTCACTTATCATCAACCGCTTCTTCGGCCTCGGGTGCAGCACCTGAATCAGCTTCCCTGGCGGACATTTCTTCAGCTTTAGAAGCTTCTCTGGCTTTTTCGCGTTTACCGGTCTTCGTTTTCACCTTTCGTTTTGATTGGACACTATCAAAACCGATTAACTCAATAATTGACAATTCAGCCGAATCACCCGGGCGTTGTCCCAGTTTATAAATACGCGTGTAGCCACCATTCCGGTCTTCATAGACCGGTGCAATTTCATCGAAAAGAACTTTTACGATCGCCCGGTCTTTCACGGTTTTGAAAACATGACGTCGGGCACTAACATCCCCCCTTTTAGCAAAAGTAATCAACCGTTCGGCGACCGACCGGAGTTCTTTTGCTTTGGCAGTGGTCGTTTTAATTTTTTTATGTTCGAAGAGGGAAATGGCCAGATTGGCTAAGGTTGCCTTATAATGGCTTTTGGTTCTCCCTAATTTTCGACCTGATTTTCTATGTCTCATGCTAATATTCCCTTTACCAATCAGAAGTCAACACAGTAACTTACAATTAAAATTGAATCTATTCTACATCACCTTTAAGATATTTATCGACATCCATGCCAAAATAAAGACCTTTTTCTTCCAAAATTTTCGAAAGCTCTGTCAGAGATTTTCTGCCAAAATTTCGAAACTTAAGCATTTCTTGTTCATCTCGATGAACGAGATCGCCGATAGTTTTAATATTCGCCGCCATGAGACAATTGTGAGAGCGAACAGAAAGTTCTAATTCATCAACGCTCATTTTTAACAAACGCCTGATTCTTAAAACTTCTTCATCCACTTCGGAGACTTCTTCTTCTTCCGGTTCGATATCAAAATTAATAAATAGCTGGATATGGTCTTTTAGAATCTTGCCGGCATAAGTTAACGCATCGTCCGGGGTGATACTACCATCGGTTTCGATCTCGATGATTAATTTTTCATAATCCGTTCGCTGCCCCACTCGTGTATTTTCCACCTGATACGATACTTTTACAATGGGACTAAAAATAGCATCAATCGGAATGGTGCCAATAGGTTGATCAGGTATTTTATTTTCTTCAGCCGGGACATATCCTCTCCCTCGTCCGATCCGCAGCTCCATTTTAAAATTAGCATCTTCATTCAGTGTGGCCACATGATGCTCAGGATTGAGTATTTCGAGGTCTGCCGAATTATTTTGAATATCACTGGCTTTAAAATCGTGCGGACCTTTCAGATTGAGAACTACTTTTTCCGGACGCTTGTTTAATAATTTGATCCGTACTTCTTTAAGATTCAAAATAATCTCCGCAACATCCTCAACCACACCGGGGACACTCGAAAATTCATGAAAAATATTATCAATTCGAATCATGGTAATCGCTGCTCCTGGGAGTGAAGACATTAATACTCTTCGGAACGCATTACCAATCGTCACGCCAAACCCTCTTTCGAGAGGTTGAACAACGAATTTTCCGTAATTACTTTTATATGTTGATTCATCGAGTTCTATGCTCTCAGGCATTTGTAAATTAGGCCAACTCATTCGCCACTCCAAAATTTGAAGTTTTATAGATTCCCATTCGTTAGAATTAAAAAAACGAATTAATGAATCGCAATCGCATTATCTTACAAACATCATTTTACACATAATACCGTATCCAGAAATCCAAAACCATCATTTCAAAAATGTGTACTACTCACCTAGCACATGGATTATTTCGAATACAGCTCAACAATTAAACTTTCATTGACATTAACCGGAATATCTGAACGGTTGGGTACTTCAAGCAAGGTTCCGCTCATATTTGCCTTATCTAAACTAAGCCAGGATAACAATCGACCTTCTTTGATACGACGCATCGAAGCGTGGATGGTATCCAGTTTTTTACTTTTTTCACGGACTTGAATCACATCCCCAACATTGACGGCGCAAGAAGGAATGTCTACCAGTTTTCCATTTATTTGAAAATGACGATGTCGAACGAGTTGTCTGGCAGCTTTACGCGAGGGGGCAAAACCCAACCGGTAGACGACATTATCCAGCCTGAGTTCTAACAAGCGCAATAAGTTCTCACCCGTGATCCCTTTTTTGCGTTCGGCTAACTGAAAGTAGCGTCTGAATTGTCGCTCCAATAATCCATAAATTCGTCTAACTTTTTGTTTCTCGCGCAATTGCATTCCATATTCGGACTGCTTAAATCGTTTCGTTCGACCATGTTGTCCAGGTGCATAACCTTTTTTCTCAAAAGGACATTTTTGAGAATAGCATTTATTCCCCTTAAGAAACAATTTTTGCCCTTCACGACGGCATAATTTGCAACTTGCACCAGTGTATCGCGCCATTAATTTAAACCTCCAAACATATTTAATTTTGATTTGATAAAAACAAATAATAGCAATCGGTTTAGACCCGTCTTCTTTTCGGAGGCCGACAGCCGTTGTGCGGGATTGGTGTGACATCTTTAATCGCGGTAATAATCAAACCGGCTGCCTGAAGCGAACGAACTGCGGCTTCTCTGCCAGCACCCGGTCCCTTAACAAACACCTCAACCCGTTTCAGACCCAGATCCATTGCTTCTTTTACCGCCGCTTCCGCCGCTAATTGTGCGGCAAAGGGCGTACTTTTTCGCGAGCCTTTGAAACCAGCCCGGCCGGCCGAAGCCCAGGAAATAACATTTCCATAAACATCGGTCAGCGAGATAATTGTATTGTTAAATGTAGCTTTCACGTGAGCCACACCGTTTGCATCCACCTTTTCTTTTTTCTTGACTTTTTTACGACCCGGATTCGCCAACGAAACCTCCTTTTTCACTCAAAAAGTGGGGTAAACACTTTTGTTAATTCAAATACGATTTTATTTTTTCTTACTTCCAATGGTATGTCGCTTGCCACCTCGCCGCGTACGGGCATTGGTATGCGTCCGTTGTCCTCGGGCTGGTAGGCCACGACGATGCCGAAAACCACGATAGCATCCAATATCCATGAGTCGTTTAATACTCATCGTCACTTCTGTTCGCAAAGCACCTTCAACTTTATAATCCGAAGCGAGCGAAGAACGAATTTTGGCAACATCTTCATTGCTTAGATCTTTAACTCTGATATCTGGATTTACCCCTGCCTCAGCCAAAATTTTGCGGGAAAGGGCATTCCCAATGCCAAAAATATATGTCAACGCCACTTCAACGCGTTTGTCTCGGGGTAAATCTACGCCTGCAATTCGAGCCAAATCAACCTCCCAATTTATTAGGCACTATCATCAATCTTTTAACCCTGTCGCTGTTTATGTCGAGGATTCTTACAAATCACTCGAATCACACCCTTACGACGGATAATTTTACAATATTCACAAATCTTTTTTACAGAAGAACGAACTTTCATTTTATCTCCTTCTCCTGGATAATAATTACGGTTCCTTTTATGACTTTATTTATAGCGATAAGTAATTCGTCCCCGGCTTAAATCATAGGGTGAAAGCTCTACCGTCACTTTGTCTCCCGGAAGAATCTTGATAAAATGCATCCGCATTTTTCCGGAAATATGAGCTAATACCTGATGACCACTTTCCAGTTCCACCTTGAATGATGCATTGGGCAAGGTTTCGATAATCGTACCATCAACTTTTATCGCTTCTTCTTTGGCCATAAAGGATACTCCAATTTTGTTCAACTGACTTCATCTACCGTTAGAATCAGTGGATCACCGCTGGTGATAACCACTGTATGTTCAAAGTGCGCTGAGGGCAACCCATCAGCCGTTCTTTCCGTCCATTTATCATCCCCCGTCATCACGTCATAGGTCCCCATATTCACCATTGGTTCAATCGCAAAGACCATCCCGGCTTTCAGCCGTGGCCCTGTATTCGCCTTCCCGTAGTTCGGTATCTGAGGATCTTCATGCATACTTCTCCCAATTCCGTGTCCTACAAGTTTCCTTACCACCGAATATCCGGCATTTTCAACCACGGATTGGATAGCGTGAGAAATATCATATAATCGCTTGCCGGGCCGAGCCATCTCAATTCCGGCATAAAGGGATGCTTTTGTCACTCGCATTAATCGTTGTTTTTCCGCACTCACTTTGCCCACGGCAAATGTCCTGGCGGCATCGCCAAAATATCCATTTAGCTCGACGCCCAGGTCAACTCCAACAATTTCACCCTCTTGTAATCTTCTTTGGCCTGGAATACCATGAACAACCTCATCGTCCACTGAGATGCAACTATTGGCGGGATAACCCCGAAAACCTTTAAATGCCGGTCGCCCTCCATGACTTTTGATATATTTCTCTATTTCTCGATCGATCTCAAGCGTGGTAATTCCAATTCTTATCATTTGTTCCGCCAGCTTGAGTGTTTTCGCTACAATTCGACAGCTCTGGGCAATCTTCTTTATTTCATGTTCACTTCTTAAAAATATCATCCCGCAATCTATTAGATTAACTCATTCGCTTGCTAAGCCTTCAAGAATTGAAGCCTGAACAGCGGCTATATCCTGATTGGCATTAATAGAAACGAGCTTACGCTGCTCACGATAGTAATTCATTAAAGGCGCGGTCTGGGCGTGATAAACTTCAAGTCGGTTGCGAACCGTTGCTTCATTATCATCATCGCGTTGATAAATCTCGCCCCCACAAACAGAGCACTTACCATCGGCCGGCGGGGGATTGCTAATCAGGTTGTAATCCTTCCCGCACTTTCGACACAAACGACGACTGGTTAAGCGCCGTATTAAAATCTCTGATTCAACCTCAAAAGCAACAACTTTATCAATAGATTGATGATGACGCTTCAGAAAATCATCTAACGCTTCCGCTTGATTAATTGTTCGCGGAAAACCATCTAAAATGAATCCGTTCGCACAATCCGCTTGGGTCAATCGCTCTCCCACCAGGTCGTTCATCAATGAATCTGGCACCAACTGACCAGAATCCATATAACTTTGCGCTTGAAGTCCCAAGGCGGTTTTTTGCGCGACGGCTGCTCTTAGAATATCACCGGTGGAAATATGTGGCCACCCTTTCGCTTGTGCCAGTATTTTACCCTGCGTGCCCTTTCCGGTACCAGGTGCCCCTAAAAAAATCAATCTCATTTTTAAATCCTGATAAGCGTTTAATTAGCGCCGTCCTCTTAATTTACCTTTTTTCATAAATCCATCGTAATGCCGCATGAGCAAATGCGATTCTATCTGCTGTAATGTATCAAGCGCCACTCCAACCACAATCAATAATGAGGTTCCACCAAAGAATGAAGAAAAATCAAAACCCACTTCAGTTACCTTGCTGATGAAGTAGGGAAAAATGGCAATCACCGCTAAAAAAATGGAGCCGGGTAACGTAATCCGCGTCAGAATATTATCAATGTATTCCGAAGTTTTTTTCCCGGCCCGTACTCCCGGAATAAAACCACCCGACTTACGCATATTATCAGCCACATCCACCGGATTAAAGGCAATGGCGGTATAGAAATAGGTAAAGAAAATAATCATCACGCCATAAATAAGCCAGTAAATAATCGATGTCACATCAAAATATCGGGCAATCGATTGCATAATTTCACTATTGGGAAAAAACTGAGTAATAGTTTGGGGCAAAAACATGATTGACTGAGCGAAAATAATTGGCATCACGCCAGCCGTATTCACTCGCAGTGGAATGTGAGTACTTTGTCCCCCATAAATTTTTCGCCCAATGACTCGCTTCGCATATTGGACCGGAATTTTACGAGTCCCCTGAGTAAGCAGCACCACCGCCGCCACCGTTAAAACCATTATTAACAATAGAAAAAATTCGACAATGTAAGGGCGCATTCCGATTGAAACCTGACGAACTTCATTGATTAACGCGTTGGGAAGTCGCGCAATAATACCAATAAAAATGATCAATGAAATTCCGTTTCCAATTCCTCTTTCAGTGATTTGCTCCCCCAGCCACATGATAAACACCGTCCCACACGAGAGGGTAATGATCACCAGAAAAAAGAATTGAAACTTTCCCACCATCACAATATTTAAATCGGTACGTGAGCTGTCCAGGTTAAGCAGCATTTTAGCAATACCAAAAGCCTGCAAGGCTGAAATCAACACCGTTCCATATCGCGTTAACTGGGTTATTTTCTTACGCCCTTCCTCACCCTCTTTCTGCAGCTTTTGAAAATAGGGTACAACCGCCCCCAGAAGCTGAATAATAATCGAAGCCGAAATGTAGGGCATTATTCCCAGGGCAAAAACAGTAGCATTTTTAAAAGCCCCGCCGGCAAACATATCATACAAATCAATGAGCCCACCGCTACCCGCAAATGAATCAAAATATTTAATGAGATCGGGTCCGAAAATTCCTGGTACAGGGACATGTCCGCCAAGTCGGTAAATAATTAAAATTCCCAACGTAAACAGAATCCGCTTCTTAAGTTCGGGAATTTTAAAAATGCTCTGAAAACTTTTTATCATATAATGATCGCCCTCCCCTTTGCAGATTCAATTTTCGTCTTTGCAGTATTGCTAAAGGCATTTGCATGAAGTTCAGCCGCCCAGGAAATCTCTCCGTCGCCTAAAATCTTTACCGGAATATTTTTTTTCTTGATGATTCCTTTCTCGTACAACAAAGTCGGTGTAATGACCGCTTCTCCTTCAAGCTTAGCTAGATCCGACAGATTTAAAATTTGAAACTGCTTTTTAAAAATATTGGTAAATCCTCTTTTGGGAATTCTCCGCTGGAGGGGTGTTTGGCCTCCTTCAAATCCTGCTTTCTTTTTGGCGCCCGATCGAGAACGATATCCTTTATGGCCACGGCAGGAAGTGCCACCATGTCCCGAACCCTCGCCTCGTCCGACTCGCTTGCGCTTTTTTCGTGCACCTTCGGTGAAAGTTAACCTACCTAGATTCATCTTTTCCTCAAATTTCTAATATTTCATGCACTGATTATACTAACTAGTAATTGAACGAAAAGTTACAGACCCCGGTTGTCCGAGCGCAGCGAGGATACCGGGTGTCGTCATAAATTTATAAAAACAACAATCGAATCAAACACCCGGTATCTCGCTTCGCTCGACAACCGGGGTTTTCGTTCAAGCATTAACTAATCTAATTCCACAACTTCGATTAAATGACCGACTTTTTTGATCATTCCGCGGATTTGAGGACAATCTTTATGAACAACTGTTTGATGGAGTCGCTTGATACCCAGCGCTTCGATTGTCCGTTTCTGTTTCATTGGTCTTCCAATTGGACTTCGTTTCAAGGTAATTTGTAATTTTTTTTCTTCTGGCATAACCAACTTTCCTACATATTCTCGCTCAAAGCGGCCAATTTTTAACAATTCAGATTAAGTTAAATAACAATTCTTTCCTGGCTTTTTCCGGATTTTTAAGGAAGCAACCTGCCCCCCCATCCGTATAATCTTATTTTCTTTCCATTCGATAAAATTGTCAGTACAGCGAAGAGTTAAAATAAGGAAGGGTTGAAAAAGCTCACAGGAATTCTATGAAAATTAATTATTATCTTCCTGCCGTTGAGGCCCATTAAACACTTCTTGTACGGCAATGCCTCTTTTTCGCGCCACAGCATAACCATCCACCAGGTTAATCAATCCGTTCATCGTTGCTTTAACAACATTATGCGGATTTGAAGAACCCAGGGATTTGCTTAATACATCCTGGACACCCACCGATTCAAGGATAGCACGAATTGGACCACCAGCAATAACGCCTGTACCCGGTGAAGCGGGTTTCAGAAATACCCTCCCGGCACCACTCTTCCCGACTATTTCATGGGGAATGGTTCCATTCAGAACCGGGATATGAACCAAACTCTTTTTAGCGGCTTCAGCGCCCTTTGTAATCGCATCTGTCACTTCATTGGCTTTCCCGAGCCCAACACCGACATTTCCCTTTCCATCGCCAACAACGACAATCGCATTAAAGCTAAATCGGCGTCCGCCTTTGACGACTTTCGCGACTCGATTAATATGTACAACCCGTTCTTTTAAATCTAATTCAGATGGATTGATTTTCTGTGCTTTCAAATCCTGTCTCTCCGGATTATCGAATTCAATTTTAATAAATAATCAAATTGACCTGATTAACTGTTGCTTTTTAAAATAATACAACTTTGGCAATGATGAAGTTATCAAAAAAGCAAACCACCCTCACGTGCCCCATCAGCCAAAGCTTTCACCCGGCCGTGGTAAAGATAACCACCTCGATCAAAAATGACCTGGGTAATATTTTTATTTTTCGCCTTTTCGGCCAAATCTCGACCCACCAGATTCGCGATCTCGGTTTTTTTCTTCCCTGTCAGCGAATCCTGCAATGATTTCGAAAGACTAGACGTCCCCATCAAGGTTGTGCGGGTTGAATCATCTACCAATTGAGCATAAATATGTTTGGTACTCCGAAAGACAGTCAGACGAGGTCTTTCGGTGGTTCCAAACACTTTTTTTCTAACACGTTTTTTCTTTTTTTGACGGTTTAATCTTCTTAATAATGAACTGTTACGCATTAGAACAATTCCCTTCTTTCATTCCCTAAATATTATAATATAAATAATTAAAGGCTTAACCAGCGGCCTTGCCAGCCTTGCGTCGAACATATTCGTCTGCGTATCTGATTCCCTTACCTTTATAAGGCTCAGGCGGACGAAAGGATCGGATTTTGGCGGCCACCTGCCCGACCAGTTGTTTATCATAACCTTTTATAACAATACTGGTTGGTTTTTCAACAATGACTTCAATATTTTCAGGTGGGATAAACACGATCGGATGCGAATAACCCAATTGCAAATGTAATCGGTTATCCCGCAGTTCAGCCCGATAACCCACCCCAACAATTTCTAATTGCCGCGTAAATCCTTGCGTTATCCCCACCACCATATTATTAATCAAACTTCGATACAAGCCGTGTAAAGCGCGATAGGTTTTACTATCATTTTCTCGGGTGACTTGAATCTGACCAGCGGATTGGTCATAATCAATTTTTATTCCCGGCGAAATGTTCTGTTCCAGAAAAATCTTCCCTTTTGATATTTTAATCCAGTTGGATTGTAATTCAACCGAGACTTCCGGGGGTATTTTAATCGGGAGTTTTCCTATTCTAGACAATGTTCACTCCTCAGTTAGAATCGTTGAATATTTACCACACATAACAAAGGACTTCGCCACCGATATGGTATTCGCGCGCCATTCGATCGGTGATAACGCCTTTTGGAGTTGATAAAATTGCAACTCCCATGTTATTATAAACTCTTGGGATATTGTCTGCATTAACATATTGGCGTAATCCCGGCCGGCTAATTCGCTTCAAACCAGAAATAATACAATTTTCCTGACCATCGTATTTCAAATAAATACGAATGATTCCCTGTTTATTATCTTCAACAAGAATATAATTTTCAATATATTTAAAATCATATAAAATTTTGGTTATTTCCAGCTTTAACTTAGAAGCCGGAATATCGACTTTTCGATGTTTTGCATGAGCAGCGTTTCTTATACGCGTAAGAAAATCTGCGATTGGATCTGTCATTGACATAAATATTGTCTCCATTTTGCCTTTTCGAAGACGACTTAGACCTGTAACTACCAAAACTCTTAAAAGCATTCAGCAAGTGGGCATTTACCAACTGGCCTTAACAACTCCCGGAACTTGCCCTTGCAGCGCGAGCTCGCGAAAACAGATTCGACAGATTCCGAATTTGCGAAGATAAGCCCGCGGTCGGCCGCAACGAGAACACCGATTATACTTTCTAACCTTGAATTTAGGAAGCTTCTTTGCTTTAATAATTAAGCACCTTTTAGCCAAACGAATTCTCTCCTCGAAATTAATTATTAGTGGTTGATTTTTTTCTAAAAGGCATCCCCAGGGAATTTAACAATTCATAAGCTTCCTCATCCGTTTCGGCAGATGTAACAAGCGTTACATTCATCCCACGAATCTTCTCGACCTTATCGTAGTCAATCTCCGGGAAAATAATCTGTTCTTTCAGACCTAAATTATAATTCCCCCGCCCATCAAAAGAAGTTAGCGAAAGCCCACGAAAATCACGAACTCTGGGGATAGCAATACTAATTAATCGATCCAGAAACTCATACATACGCCACTTGCGGAGCGTTACGCAACAGCCAATGGGCATACCCGCGCGGAGCTTAAAATTAGAAATTGCCTTTTTTGCTCGCGTAATGATTGGCTTTTGACCGGTAATTACTTTCAGCTCTTCAATCGCTGATTCAAGTAACTTCGCATTCTCTTTAGCCTCTCCAATTCCCATATTTATAATAATCTTTTCCAGCTTCGGAACTTCCATCCGATTTTTATAGGAAAATCGTTTCATTAAATAGGGAACGACGCTCTGATCGTATTCCTCAATTAATCTTGGGAAATAGCTCATTTTAACCCTTAAACCTTATTCTATTTTATATTTAACCTGTCTTTATGTCGTTTGATATAACATTTCTTGACACTTCTTACAAACCCGAACCCGAACCTTTTTTTCACGGGTTTCGTCATTGATGATGGCATGCCCAACCCGTGTCGGTTGATTACATTTCGGACATACGACCATCAATTTGGAGACATGCATCGGTGCCTCTTTCTCAATTATGCCACCTTGCGGCGTTTTTGATGTCGGGCGAGTGTGTCGTTTGATAAAATTAAGTCCTTCCACAATCGCCTGTTTTTTCTGCGGAAAAACCTTCAAGACCTTACCCCGTTTTCCTTTAAAATTCCCGGAAAGCACCAGGACTAAATCATTTTTTTTGATGTGCATAATTTTTCGCTCACTGAATTTAATAGGCTATCTCTCAGTTCTATAAAACTTCAGGTGCTAAAGAAATAATTTTCATGTATTGTTTTTCTCGCAATTCTCTGGCAACCGGGCCAAAAATACGAGTTCCCTTCGGCTCTTTCGCGTCATTAATCAGCACAGCGGCATTCTCGTCAAATCGAATATGTGAACCATCACTACGGCGAATGCCCCGCTTCGTTCTGACAATAACGGCTTTACTCATATCACCCTTTTTAACTGTGCCCCCTGGGATAGCAGCCCTGACTGAGACGATAATTTCATCGCCGATTTCACCATATCTTTTCTTTGAACCGCCTAAAAGTCGAATGCACCGCACCCGTTTCGCACCCGTATTGTCAGCCACAGTTAGATTTGTATACTCTTGAATCATTTTACACCAGCTCTCCTCATAAAGTAAAAGCAGCAAATACCCGATTGATTGATTGCTTTTCGATTAATTGCCCTGAATTATTGCATTCTTTATTGTACAAAGAAAAAAGGATTCACCTACTTTGCTCGCTCGATGATCTCAATAATTCGCCAGCACTTGCGCTTACTTAAAGGTCTGGTTTCGATTATCTTTACCATATCACCGATATGACTTTCGTTTTTTTCATCATGAGCCATAAATTTGGAGGTCTTTTTAACCACTTTTTTATACAAAGGGTGCTTAATGCGGCGTTCAACAGCAATGACACGACTTTTATCCATTTTATCGCTCGTTACTCGACCGATTTTGATTTTCTTTCGTCCTTGTTCAGCAGTCTCCATAAGCTATTCTTCCCCTCCATTATTCTGATTTTGCTGGCTGAGTGTTTGCCGACTCACTTCATGTAACACCGTTTTAATTCGAGCAATATCTTTTCGAATCAATCTCAACTGCATCGGATTATGCAATTGATGGGTTGCATGCTGAAATTTTAAATTTTGATATTCTTCAAATTTATCTTCAAGTGTTTGTTCAAGCTCAGCGACAGACATCTGTTTAATTTCTTCAATTCTCATTTTTAAGCTTCTCCAAAATCCTTTCGAGTAACGAATTTGGTTTTAATCGGTAGTTTGTATGAAGCCAGACGCATGGCTTCTTTGGCCACATCCTCAGCCACACCATCAATTTCAAAAAGAATTCTACCAGGCTTAACAACGGCCACCCAGAATTCAGGAGACCCTTTACCTTTACCCATTCTCGTTTCGGCGGGTTTCTGAGTCACTGGCTTATCCGGAAAAATACGAATCCAGATTCGTCCCCCTCGTCGAATATAACGGGTCATGGCCACACGGGCAGCTTCAATCTGTCGGCTGGTAATCCAGGCCGGTTCCAGCGCTTTTATTCCAAATTCTCCAAAACTTATTTCAGCACCGCGATGGCTCTTTCCTTTTAACCGACCTCGCTGCTGCTTTCTAAATTTTGTCCGCTTTGGCATTAACATGGATCAGATACTCCATTTATTAGCATTTCTTCTTATTTAATCCGATTGCCTAAATCTAATTCGTTTTAATAATACCTACTTGTTTATACACCAATTACTTCGCCCTTACAAATCCATACTTTAACGCCAATGGTGCCATAGGTCGTTTTTGCCACTGCCACGGCATAGTCAATATCAGCACGTAATGTGTGCAAAGGAATTCGTCCTTCTTTATATTGCTCCGTTCGGGCCATTTCTGCTCCACCGAGTCGGCCTGAACAGGCAATCTTCACACCCTCAGCCCCCATTCGCATAGAAGAAGTAATGGCTTTTTTCATTGCCCGTCGGAATGAAATTTTTGCTTCTAATTGATGAGCAACGTTTTCAGCCACCAGAAAGGCATCCAGCTCAGGTCGTTTGATTTCATTAATATTCAATTGAATATCTTTTTGGGTAATTCTTTGTAATTCGAGCTTAAGCTTATCGACCTCGGCCCCTTTCCGCCCAATGACAATTCCTGGTCGGGCAGTGTGGATTGTTAATGTAATTTGCTTCGGGGTGCGTTGGATTTCAATTTTGGAAATACTTGCCCGTTGCAATCGGGTCCGGATATATTTCCTCAGCTCCAGGTCCTCTTTCAGCTTTTCGGCAAAATCGCGTTCATCAAACCAATTCGAATCCCAGGTTCGAATAATTCCAAGCCTTAGTCCGATAGGATTCGTTTTCTGTCCCAAACACGCCTCCTATTGAAAAAATGATAATTGATTAAAAAGTAACTCGATCGAAAGAAAATGATCAAAATTATGCCTGTTTTTATACTTCATCCGTAATCACCAACGTCAGATGACTTGTGCGCTTCCGAATTCTCATCGCTCGCCCCATTGAAGCCGCTCGAAATCTTTTCAACGTAAGCCCCCCATCGATTTTTGCTTCTGAAATGATGAAGCGTTCCGGGTCGACTTTCGTTTTACCTTCTTGATTGATCACATTAGCCACGGCTGAGCGCAAAGCTTTTTCAATGGGTTTGGCGGCGGCTTTAGGGCTAAAGTGTAAGATATTCAATGCCTCTTCAACCTCTTTTCCACGAATCATATCGATAACCAGCCGCATTTTTCGAGGCGAAATCCGTACCCACTTTGCCTTCACTCTTGACTTCATATATTACTCCAGAATTGCTTATCGTACTCGTGATGATTTCTCTTTTCCTTTACCAGCATGACCACGAAACGTCCTGGTTAACGCAAACTCACCCAGTTTGTGCCCAACCATATTCTCCGTGATAAAGACCGGGATAAACTTATTACCGTTATGAACCGCCAGCGTGTGACCGACAAAATCCGGAGATATCGTCGACCGGCGTGACCACGTTTTGATCACTTTTTTCTGCCGGGTTTCGTTTAAGATATTGATTTTCTTAAGCAATTTTTCTTCAATATATGGACCTTTTTTTACAGAACGAGCCATCTCAACCCTCTATTTTCTTCGTTTAATGATTAGCTTATCAGAAGGTTTTCTCTTCCGCGTCTTTTTCCCTTTGGCAGGTACTCCCCAGGGTGAACAGGGATGCCGTCCACCGGATGATTTTCCTTCACCACCACCCATTGGGTGATCCACCGGATTCATTGCCACCCCACGAACATGCGGTCGACGACCCAACCAACGCGATCGTCCCGCCTTCCCAATTTTAATATTCACTTTCTCGGGATTACTCACCTGTCCGATTGTCGCCCGACAATCGATGTGAACCAGTCGTGATTCGCCTGAAGGAAGCTTCAGTTGGGCATGGTTCTTTTCTTTCGCCATTAACTGAACATAAGTCCCCGCACTTCGTGCCAGTTGGCCACCCTTTCCTAATTTCAGTTCAACATTATGGACAATCGAACCAAGAGGAATATTTCTCAGGGGTAAACAATTCCCAACTTTTATTTCAGCCTTTTCACCGGACATAATAACGTCATTTACAACCAGCTTATCAGGCGCTAAAATGTATCTTTTTTCACCATCGACATAGTGTAATAAGGCAATCCGGGCGGAACGATTCGGATCATATTCAATCGCCGCCACGCGTGCCGGGATATTGTCTTTATTCCGTTTAAAATCAATAATTCGATATTTCCGCTTATGGCCACCGCCGCGATGCCGCATCGTAATCCGTCCGAGATTATTTCGCCCTCCCTTTTTATACAAAGGAGTTACCAATGATCGCTCTGGAGTCGATTTGGTAATCTCTTCGAATCCCGACACCGATTTAAAGCGAAGCGATGGTGTTGTTGGTTTATAAGTTACGATTGACATTTAATTCTCCAGTATTACATAGGTGTATCATTGGTTTTCGAAGAAGTTAATTGCATCGCCTTTGCGCAGAGTAATAATCGCCTTTTTCCAACTGGCGCGGCGACCTCGTGTAATACCCCGACGGGTATTCATTTGTTTTGATTTACCGTGAACATTAATCGTACGGACATTGACAACGGTGACATCTTCAAAGCGTTCCTGAATCGCACGCTTGATATCGATTTTAGTCGCCCGCCGATCGACCGCAAATGCATACTTCTTCATCGGTTCCTCCTGCAACTTTAGCATCTTTTCGGTCAAAATCGGCCTTAGTAGTATTTGATACGCCTTTTTCATAATTTATAACACCGCCTGTAATCTTTCGATCGAATCTTTTTGCATTAAAAGGGTTTTACAATTTAAAATGTCATAAGTGGAGATATACTCCGCTTCGCGAATCGACAATAATGGAATATTTTTGCTCGCATGTAAAATTTTGTTATCGCGATTCGGAATAGCCTGGGGAATCAGTAGGAGAACTTTTTCAGAATCAAGCTTTAAGCTCCTCAGAATTAAAAACATTTCTTTGGTTTTGGCTGTTTCCAAATTAAAATTCTCAACCACTATGATTTCATTATTCTGAGCCTTGTAAGAAAGTGCGGAGCGGCGGGCCAGTTTCTTCACCTTTTTATTAATCTTCTTATGAAAATGCCGGGGTTGTGGTCCGAAGATACGGGCACCACCCACCCACAACGGTGAACGTGTACTACCCGCTCTGGCGGTTCCACGACCTTTTTGACGCCACGGCTTTTTTCCGCCACCGTGAATTAATGCACGATTTTTTGATGCACTCGTCCCCTGACGGTTATTGGTGGTTTGAACTTTCACTGCCAGATAAATTGCATCATCATTCGGTTCGACATTAAATATCGAATCAGGAAGGTCAACCTTCTCACCCGTCACGGTTCCATCAATTTTATATAAATCCACTTCCATTTTTTGATTTCCAGATTAATGATTCACTGACTTCTTAACATAAACAATACCGTTATTTGCTCCGGGAACGGCCCCTTTGACAATTAATAAATTATTCGTTGGATCGACCTTTATGATCATTAAATTTTTAACCGTCACGCTTTGATTCCCCATTCTACCCGCCATTTTCATCCCTTTAAAAACGCGGGATGGATATGAGGATTGTCCTAATGAACCCGGCGCGCGCATTCGGTCGCTTTGTCCATGGGTTTTCGGACCCCCTCCGAATCCATGCCGTTTGACAACACCTGTAAAGCCTTTTCCCTTGGTCGTTCCGGTTACATCGACGATTTCACCCTCTGAAAAACGCTCCACCTTGATTTCATCACCCGGTTTTAAATCGCTTAGTCCGTCAAAATCACGGAATTCTTTGATAACCTTTACCGGCGGAACTTTTCCTTTTTCAAGGTGACCCAAAACTGGTTTGGTGAGTAACTTTTTCCGGGTTTCGTTGAACCCCAGTTGAACTGCATCATAACCATCTTTGGCCGTCGTTTTAATCTGAGTCACAAAACAAGGCCCTGCTTCAATGACAGTAACAGGTAAGCTTAGCCCTTGTTCTGTAAAAATCCTTGTCATTCCAATTTTTTTACCAATTATGCCAATCATTGAGGGCATTCTCCTTGAGGTTCAACCCATTTGCGTGTTACAAATTTATCTTCATAACTTGAATAAGTGAATTCAACATCGAAAAATCCAAGTCAAATCATTCACCACTCCGAAAGAAAAATGGCAGACAAAAGACTGCTATTCAAAGTTGAGCAAAGTCAAACTTTTATTTCTACGTCAACTCCAGCCGGTAACTCAAGCTTCATCAGCGCATCCACGGTTTTTGACGTGGAATTCATTATGTCGATCAATCGTTTGTGGACCCGGGTTTCAAATTGCTCCCTGGACTTTTTGTCTACATGCGGTGAGCGTAACACCGTGTAAACCGTCCGCATTGTTGGGAGCGGTATTGGTCCGCAAATAGCAGCCCCCGTAGACTTTGCGGTCTTGATGATTTTATCAGTAGATTTATCTATCAAACGATGATCATAGGCTTTTAATTTTATTCTAATCTTTTGCCCAGCCATTCAATAACTCCATATCTACAATTATTTTTTTAATCCCTGGAATGATGAACTAAATTATTCAATAATTTCAGCGACGACCCCGGCTCCAACGGTTCGACCCCCTTCGCGAATCGCAAAGCGCAGGGACTCCTCCATCGCTATCGGCGTGATTAATTCCACTTCAATCGTTATATTATCACCCGGCATGACCATCTCGACACCCTCCGGAAGCTTCAAAATCCCCGTCACATCGGTCGTCCGAAAGTAAAACTGGGGCCGATAGCCGGTGAAAAATGGCGTGTGCCGACCACCTTCTTCTTTCGTCAAGACGTAAACCTCCGCCTTAAATTTCGTGTGAGGCGTGGTGCTACCAAGCTTCGCAATGACCATCCCCCGCTCTAATTCATTCTTGTCAACTCCGCGCAGCAACAGTCCCACATTGTCGCCCGCCTGACCCTGATCCAGTAACTTACGAAACATTTCTACACCCGTCACCACTGTCTTCCGATTCACACCCAGGCCGATTATTTCCACTTCTTCACCCACCGTCACAATTCCACGCTCGATGCGGCCCGTGCCAACCGTTCCACGACCCGTGATACTGAACACGTCCTCGACCGGCATCAAAAATGGCTTGTCCACATCGCGCTCCGGCGTCGGGATATAATTATCCACCTGCTCCATTAAATCTAAAATCGGTTTGATATACTTCTCGTCGCCAATGTGCTCTAACGCCTGCAACGCACTCCCGCTGATTACGGGAATCTCATCGCCGGGAAATTCATATTCACTTAATAATTCCCGCACTTCTAATTCCACTAATTCTAATAACTCCGGATCGTCAACCTGATCGGTCTTATTTAAAAATACCACGATACTCGGTACCATTACCTGACGCGCTAATAAGACATGCTCCCGTGTCTGGGGCATCGGGCCATCGGCCGCACTCACCACCAGTATCGCCCCATCCATCTGCGCCGCTCCCGTAATCATG
>Ga0180437_10004277_pt1 | contig 20432 bp, 12 predicted proteins | sample SS_ome_4_FD_132410 | JGI IMG/M metagenome (GOLD analysis project Ga0180437, IMG submission 132410) | Hypersaline lake sediment archaeal communities from the Salton Sea, California, USA - SS_3_D_1 metaG | ecosystem: Environmental > Aquatic > Non-marine Saline and Alkaline > Hypersaline >... | reverse complement strand
GTCTGAAGTCTATAGCAGTCTGAGATGCGTGCCTAGTGCCGGTGCGGCCAGCTTCAAGAGAACATGGGCGAGTGCCACTTCCCTCGGGCGTATCAAACCATGTTTACGCGCTTTTGGGAAGTAGCCCGGCGATGAATTCGCGCAGCGTCTCTTCGCGGTGAAGACAGAACCCGTATCCTCGCCATCCCAGCAAGCTTTCCGCCTGAATCGCGCGGTCGGTCTGCGTCTGCCGCTGCAGCAGTTCTTGACGCTGCGCGGCCACCCAAGGCTGCAGCGCCTCGTTGATCTGCCGAATCGCCCGATATCGCGCGCGCGCATTCTGGGGGGTCTGGGAAGTCTTGATCCAGCGGTTCTTGGCGACAACCAACTCGGTCGGGTCCTCGGCTCCCCCCTTCCCGTCGTCCTTCGATGGACCCACGTACCGCTCGGGATGATACGTCAGTTCGCGCAATTGCCGCCGAATCACCCGGGCGTGCTCGACCGTGACTCTCCGCCGCTCAATGGGCAGATACAAGGTGGCCGAAATGATCATGAAACGGGGCGGCTGCAGGTGGAAAAACTGCTCGATCAAGGCGTCGGTCAGGTGATCGTACTTGGCGCCGCCGATCCCGTGCACGAACAGATCGCCGAGCACGATTCGGGCCCAAAGCGTGGTAATCAAGGCCCGCGAGCGGATCGTGAGGCCCTGGGACCTCAATTCGATCAATCGCTGGACGGCCTCGGCGGCGTTGCCGTCGGGACTTAGCGGCAGGCCGATCTGCAGCTGTTGACGATCGGAGATCTCGATTTCTTTGCCGCGCCGACGCGCGAACAACGGCCGTCGCCGCGGATCGTCGGCCGAGAAGACCCACAGCGGCGCCTCCAGCCAGGGACCGTCGGCGGAGAGGTCGGGCACCGGGTGGGCTGTGCTGCGTATCCGGTGGACACGCCGGTACTGCCGGGCGGCACCATTGTAGACGTCACGCAGCTGCGGCAGGCGAGCCAGCAGATGGGCCACGAACCAGAGAAACGGCTCGGTGTCGCATACCCGGCTCTGGGGGACCTCCAAGGTTTCGCAGCCCATATCGGCCTCCAGCGCGTGGCGCGATTGGGCCAGACAGGCCCCCAGGTTGTCGGTCGCCTGCAGCCGCCGCTGGGCCAGCGGCCAGTACGTGCGAATCAGCGGGTCGGGCACCAGCGAAGCGATTCGCTCGGCCACCCGGCGGCCGAAATCTGCGAAACACGCGCGATCGAGGATCCGACGTTCCTCATACGGGATCATCGGGCCGTGCCGATCGAACGCCATGGCCTCGACTTGCGGTCGGTCCACCGTCCCGCCGGGCACCTTCAAGGTCGTCTCTTTGACCGTGTCGCTGTCGATCAGCAGGTTGACGGCCGTGGCGCCGTGACGCCCTGCGAGATAACCCAGTGCGAAGTTCTTCAGCCACACCCCCGGATGAAACAGCTGCGGCTGGTGTCCGGCCAGGAAGATCAAGCCGGCCGGGTCCACCGCCGAGTCGACGTCGCGGTAGGCGGCCGTCCATCGCCGGGCCTCGCGAAGCAATTCCCGTCGAGCCTGGCGCGAAAGGTCGGCCAAGGTTCGGCCCTGAACGTCATAGTCGTATGCCGTCCGACGTTGCAGATTCTCTTCCACCAAGGCCCCGATCTCGTCAAACGCCGGATCGATCAGGGCGGTACGGTCTTCCTGGGGCGTACGCAACGGCCGGTACTCGATTTGGGTCGGGCAGACGGTCACGCGGTGGCTTTCCTGCAGTGTGGGCGGGCCGCCTGGCAGGAGCGCGGGACCGTTTTGCTCGGCAGCCGGGCTGAAAAGCTTTGTTGAAGCACGCGCCGGTAGACGCCCAGCCGCGTTTCGGCCTGGTCGAGTGCACCGCCGAAGGATCGATGTTCGTCCAAATAGATCAGGGGGACCGGCAGTTCGACGATCTTCAGGCCTAGTTCGGCCGCGCGAACCCAGAACTCCAACGGCATCGCGTAGCCCGTGTCGGACAACTCGATCCGCGCCAGCGCTGCGGTACGGTAGGCCTTGAACCCGCAAAAGGCATCGGTCAGATTCAGCCCCAGCCGCCGATTCACCTCCGCGGTGATCACCCGGTTGATGCGGCGGCGGTCCTCCGGCGGTTGGCTGTCGCCGGGCCATGGCCGCAGATACCGGCTTCCCGAGACGACGTCGGCGTTCCGGGCAGCTTCAACAAAAAGGGGAATCCGCTGGGGCTCGTGCTGGCCGTCGCAATCGATGGTCACTAGCACGTCGTAAGGGCCATCGACGGCAAAGTCGAATGCCGATTGCAGAGCCGCACCATAGCCCCGGTTGCGCAGGTGGCGGATGAGGCGAATATCTTCGCGGGCGGCCAAGAGGTCCGAGGTTCCATCGGTCGAACCGTCATCGACGACCAGCACTTCCCCGCCGTAGCGGAGGGCCTCGGCCAGGACCGCCGCTACATGGGAAACCTCGTTGTAAACGGGCAAAGCCGTGAGTATGCGGTCGCTCATACAACCATTGTAGGTCGGCAGAGGGGGATCGGAAAGAGGGACCGTAGAAAAGGGAGACCCCCAAACGCGGACTCCCGACACCAGACCTCAGGCGGCCTCAGTAGCCGAAGTCGCCAGACTTTGGCGGCGCGACGAAAAGGGCTGAATTCCGGCGAATTCGGCTATACCGGAATTCTTAATGGTGTTGCTCAGCGCCCCTCATGCCGAGTCCTAGCCCGTGGACGAGAGCGAGAAATAGAGGTCGACGTCGGCCGCACCCGGCAGCCGCCGGATCCCCCGCGACAACGTCCCGTCCATCAGACCGCTCCCCTCGGGGCTGAAGTCGTCCAAACCGGCGATATGTCCCAGCTCGTGGGAGACGACCGTGAGCAGGTCCATGCGGATCGCAGCCAGTGGATCGACGGCGGCCAGTTCGGCGCCGGGGTCGATGCGGGCGAACTCGTCATCGTCGCCGGGCGTGGCGTCGATGAACCACCCGTGCCCCGCCGCGTCGCGATCGACGTAAATCGTCCCCGAGTCAGTCAGACCGAGCAGCGAGCCGGGCAGATCGGTCACGACGAACTCGACGGAGGCAAGGTCGGTTTGCATGCCGGCCTGTTCCCAGCGAGCCAGGGCCTCGGCGACGATCGGCTGCAGATCGGGCTCGGTGAGCGGCTCGACGTCGGCCGCGGGGGTCACCTCGCCTTCGGCCGCCCGCAACGGCAATTCGCCCGGCCCGTTCCAATCGCCGACGATGGGGATCCAGCCGAGCCCACCGGGTCCGTAGACGAAGGTCAGATCCGCGTTGTTGCTGGCGTTGGAATTGTTCAGGAAGTAGGTCGAGGTATCCGGCGCGTACAAGCCGACGGTATCGGCCCCGTTTCGATTCCAGTCGCCGGCCAGCGGTTGCCAACCGAGCCCGCCGGCGCCGTACGCGAAGGTCAGATCCGCGTTCTTCGTGGCGTTGGTATTGTTCAGGAAGAACGTCGAGGAAGCCGGATCGTACAGTCCTATGGTGTCGATTCCGTCTCCGTCCCAATCGCCGGCAATCGGGAGCCATCCCAAGCCAGCCGGCCCGTAGACGAAAGTCAAATCCGCGTTCCTGGTTTGGTTGGCATTGCTGAGGAAGAACGTCGACGAATCCGGTGCGTAGAGGCCGACCGTGTCGAGCCCGTCCCCGTTCCAATCACCCACAACCGGTATCCAGCCCAGGCCACCCGCGCCGTAGACAAAGGTCAGGTCCGCATCCTCGGACTCATTGGTGTTGCTCAGCAGGAACGTGGATGAGGTCGGCTCGTAGAGTCCGATGGTGGTCAACCCGTCGTGGTCCCAGTCGCCAGCCAGCGGTTGCAGGCCGGCGCCGCCGGCGCCGTAAGAGAACACGAGATCAGCGGGACCCGTGCTGTTGGAATTCCTCAAGAAGAACGTCGAGTTGGTGGGATCGTAGAGGCCGGGCGTTGGGGCGTCGTGGCGGAAGTTCCGGGCCAGAATCAGATCCGCGCCGAACGGCGGGTCGAACTGATAGGCGATAACAAACTCGCCGCTGGGGTTCATCGCCGCGCTGGGTGTGGCCATGTCGCGCAGGATCGTGTCGGCGGGCCGCTGGACCGTCCTGGCGGCACCGCGCGCGGTGGTGTTGGCGTCGGCCGAAAACTGCTTGTAGAAGACGTCCCGATCCCGAATCGGCAGCGTCTCGTAGGCCACCAGGATCACGTCATCCGACATCGTCACACTCGGGAAGCGCTGGAACCCGGCCCCACCGTCCACCACAACTTCCGGCCCGCGCAGGGCGCCCTTCGGTTCGAACTGCTGGAGGAAGACGTCGATGTCGCGTGCCGAGTTGGTCTGGGACCACGCGATCGCGAAGTTGTTGTCCGCATTCATGGCCACCGACGGAGATTCCTGGTTCCTACCCAGGTCGGTCGTGTTGGCCTGGGTGCGCGCCTTCTTTTCCGTTCCGTCGTCGTTGAAGAGCCGGAAGAAGACGTCCCGTTCCCCGCCGCCCACGATCTCCTCGGTCCAGACCACCACGAAATCGCTCGTGTTGGGCGCAAGGGCCACGTCCGGCTCGAACTCCTCGAGGGTCGAATCATCGGCGACGATCTGATCCGTGTCGGTCTTGGCCACGCCGGCCGAATCGAACATGCGGTAACGAACGTCAGAACTCCGCGTGCCGATGCGATTCTGCCAGACCACGATGAAATCGCCGCCGTCGGCCACGGCCACCTTGGCGTTCTGCTGGTCGCTGTTGTCCTCCGCCTCGAAGACCTTCGTCGCCGATCCGAGCCGGTCCCCGGTCGAGTCGAACCGCTGGAAGTACACGTCGTTCAGCCCCCCGCCGTCCACGTCGGAACGGGTCCAAACGACGACGAAGTTCCCACTGGCGTCCATCGCCACGTCGGCGTTCGTCTCGTTGTGGGACGTAGAGCGGGCGAATTGCTGGGTGCCGAACTTGGGGTTCCCTCGCGGGTCGAACAACTGGAAGAAGATGTCGCGGTCAGAGCCGCTGATGGCGTCCCAAACCACGACGAAGTCGCCGCTGGCAGCCATGGCGACCTCGGGGTCGATCTGGTTCTGGGTCGTATCGGTGCTGACGGTAAACTGCGGGCCGGTCGGACTGGCGCTCAGCAGCACCCGGTTCTCAAGTTGCTCGAAACGTACCCGCCGTCCCGTCGATCGCACCAGGTTGCCCCGCCCAGATGAAGGCTGTCTACGTGAAGCTGCGTGCTCACGCTTCCGACGGCGTCGGAAAAGGTCCGGCCACATTCGTTCCCCCCCTTCCTTGGATACACGAAAGTGCCCTTGGCCCTGCCGGAATTCTCGCTGCCGCACGTTGCGCGGGAACCCTCCGCGCGGACGGGTCCGACAAATACTCGCCACAGAGGGCGCAAGAATCATCGTCCTGCGCGAAACCCCGCGAACAGTCAAAATCCGCAAGACCTGCACAGATTCCCGGGAGAATGGAAGTCGGGGCAAGCCAGGAAAGGTTTACCGAGCCCTTATCGGCCGCATGAACACACTCCCCAAAAGAGTGAATCCAGCCTGATGGAGCATCGCTGGGTCGGGGGCCGGGAAACCTCACCGGACACTCCTTCAACCTTGGGCGAAATAGGCGTCGATCTCCGCCACGTCGGGCAGCCGGCGCAGACCCTCCTGCAACGTGCCGCTCATCAGGCCTTCGTCCGCGTCGAGATCGTCGAGTCCGAACAGGTGCCCCAGTTCGTGCGACACGACCGAGAGCAGATCGATGCGATCGACGGCGTTCGCGTCCACCGCAGCCAAACTCCCGGGCAGATCAGTCGGCTGGAACTCCTCGTCGGCGCCGGGGGTGGCGTCGACGAACCAGCCGCGTCCGGCGGCGTCGACGTCGAGGTAAATGGTGTCCAGCCGGGCCAATCCGAGCAGCGAACCGGGCAGATCGGCAACGACGAAATCGATCGTCGAACGGTCCGTCTCAAGACCGGCGTCCTCCCAGCGCGCGAGGGCTTCGGTCACGATCGGCTGCAGGTCGGCCTGCGTCAGTTCGGCCACGTTTCGCCCGTCGAGCGTCTCGCCGCCGGCCGCGTGCAGCGCGGCAGCCGGACCGTTCCAATCGCCGCTGAGCGGCTGCCAGCCCAGTCCTCCCGGGCCGTAACCGAAGGTCAGGTCGGCGTTGGCGGTCGCATTCACGTTGTTTAGAAAGTACGTGGAAGAGTTCGGCGCATAGAGCCCAACCGTGTCAGTCCCGTCCGCGTCCCAGTCGCCGATCATCGGTGTCCAGCCAAGCCCTCCCGGGCCGTAGCCGAAGACCAGATCGGCAGCGGCGGTCGCGTTCGAATTACTCAGGAAGAACGTGGACGAATTCGGCGCGTAAAGCCCGACCGTGTCCACCCCGTCTCCATCCCAATCGCCGGCCAAGGGCATCCAGCCGGCTCCTGCCGGGCCGTAACCGAAGACCAGATCGGCGTTGCCGGTCGCATTCGAGTTGGTCAGGAAGAACGTGGACGAATTCGGCGCGTAAAGCCCGACCGTGTCCACCCCGTCTCCGTTCCAGTCGCCCGCAATGGGAATCCAGCCGAACCCGGCCGGGCCGTAGCTGAAGGACAAATCGGCGTTGGAGGTAGCATTGTCGTTGTTCAGGTAGAACGCGGACGAATTCGGCGCATAGAGCCCGATCGTGTCGGTCCCGTCTCCGTTCCAATCGCCAACCAGCGGAATCCAACCGACGCCTCCTGGGCCGTAGCCGAAGGTCAGGTCGGCGTTCTTGCACGCATTGGAGTTGTTCAGGAAGTACGTGGACGAGCCCGGCGCGTAGAGTCCGACCGTTGATCGTTGGGGAGCCGCCGAGAGTTGGAAGTTCGTGTAACCGACCGCCTGGCCGGAGATGAAATCCACTTCGACGTTCTCGGCGCCGACGGTCGCCTCGGCCACGGCCGACCCGCTGAAACCGGCTCCGAAAGCCGTCACGGTGTACGTGCCGGCGGTCACCTGAATGGCCCAGCCGCCCTGGCTGTTGCTCGTCGTGTTGAATCCTCCGGCGCTGACCGTCACGCCCGCGAGCCCTTCGTTGAGATCGTAGCGGCTGTTGCTGTTGAGATCGTTGAAGACCACGCCGGTGAGGAACAGGTCGGCTGTGCTGACGCGGGTGACATGGGCCGCCCAGTAATGCCTGTAATTCGAGGCGGCGTTGTACGCGTGACCAATGCCGATCTCGCGGTTGAGAGCGTAGAACGGGGATTCGCCCGGATCGTCGTACCCCAGCAAGTGATGGCGGTGTCCCAGCGACGGGACGCCGGCGTCGACGATCAGCGCCCTCAACGGCGCGGTCGACGTGGCGTAGGAATCATAGCCGCCAGCCGCGATCGATTCGATGTAGTTGTTGTTGTCCGCCCACGCGGTTGGAAGCTGATAGCCGTGGTCCCGGGCCATCTTGTTCGGCCAGTCGCCCGTCACCTGGCTTTGATGACCGAAGTAGTTGTAGGTCGCCATCTCCTCGGCGTGGAATCCCGCCGAGCCGTAGAGACTGTCGTCGATGGCGAGGGGTCCCCGGACGGGAATATACGAGAGGTCGACCGACAGTTGCTGCTCTTGCTGATAGGCGACCGGGTCGTGTCGGGCGCGGTTCAGTTCGTAAACGAACAGTTGCTCTTCGGGGGCCACCGACAGCAGCAACCGATCTTCGAGACGTTCCAGGCGGCCGCGGGGTCTCTTTCGAGGGGGCTGAAATTTACGCTTGGTGCGGCGGATGTCCTCGAACATCCCCTTCAGTGTTCCGGCGAATCTTCGATGCATACGTGCGCTCTTGGTGGTGAAGCAAAGGTGTTGCTCAATTCGCAGCCCCGGATTGGCCGGCAACGACACGCCCCAACTGCCGTTTGCCCGGCCCGCGTGGGCCACCATCGTCTGGGCCGCCGCTTAGTCCCGAACAGGCCCCGGAAGAACTCCGGATGTCTAAACGCGGCCACAGTAAACCCTACTTTATTTCAGGGGTGTCCGGGAAAGAATCGGGGGGCCGACACGCGCCGGAACCGGCGCGAGGGGGGCAATTGGCTACGCTGCACGTGGACCAATATCCGTGCAACCCGAATGACCGGTCGCCTGAAAAGCAGTTAGGCTCATTGTGACCGTTTTGCCCAGATTCCGCAAGAGGTTTTGCAGGATTTTCTTGAAAGTTTTTTCCGCCCGTCCGTCGCGCCGTCGCCGTGTCACGTCGCGCCGAGGATTCGCCGCGCATAGGCCACGTTCTCGGCCACCTGATCTCGGTACTTCTGCCACATCCCCAGCAGCACCACGTCGGTCGGCTTGATCTGCTGAAGCGCGAAGCGAAGGGCCCCCTCCACGCCCGCCGGCGAGTGGCAATGGCGGTTGGCCCCCAGCACCTTAAAGGCAATGCAGGGCTTCGAGACCCGGGTGATCGTCCTGACCATGGACCGCCGTGCCTCTTCCTCGAAGACTTCTCCCTGCCGTGTCCGATGCAGGCCGAAGCAGGACCGGTAGAAAGAGCACTGGTAGAAGTCGAGGTCCCAACCCCGGTCCTCCACGTAGTCGATCACCTCGTGGTTGTGCGATCCCAGCCCAACCAACAGGCCGGCGTCCTGAAACATCTTCAGATTCTCGCGGACCCGGTCGAGTTGCCCTTCCCGCATCAGGGCATCGGTGACGTTGCCGAACTGCTGGACGCCGATCGGCTTGGGGTCCATTTTCAGGATCCGGGCGAGTTCCTGCCTTCCCTGGCCCGGCGGGGAATAGAAGGTGGCGATCCACTGGATCTTGCCGCCTTCGGCGTACCGGGCGCGCAGCGCCTCTTCGATTTGCGGGCCTCCCATCTGGCAGGTGTTGATCCCCAGCGCTTCGCAGCGGCCGATCAGTTGTTTGGCCCGGGCGGGATTCTCCTGGAACCACTCCCGCATCTCCCGGTTCAGCGCGTCGGAGAAGTGCGACTGCCCCTTGATGGGATTGTGGCCGACCAGCAGCCGGGAAATCTTATGTTTTCCCCAACGGACGGTGGGAAGCCCGGTCGACGTGGTCGTGGCCGCCGGCGTCTTGGCAGCGACGTTCGTCGCGGCCAGCGCGGCCAACGCAGCGCCGCCGAACTCCCGCCGATTGATTCCGCTCATGATCTTCCCCCTGACTGCGGACGCCGGCAAGTTCCGCACAAACGGGTTTCGTGTCCCAAGGCCAAGTCTAGATCAATCGGCAGGCGGATGCAAGTCGCTCAGGCCTGGTGTGACAAGGCGAGGTTGAAGTGGGTAGTGGATAGTGGGTAGTGGGTAGTTCTTTATTATCAGTTCTGGCCCTAATCTCATTCGTTGAACACGCGGCGCGTTCACTGGGCACGTGCGGACGTGCGCGACCTCACAAATAGGCCCCAACCCCGGACCCGACCACCCACCACATTCCACGATCCACGATCCACTAACCACTATCCACTATGCTTCCCCCAATCACACGCCGCGGCGCGGCTCCTCGCTGACGTTCACCTCGAGCTTCAGCCAGACGTCCCAGCCTCTCGATTCGGCGGCTTCCATGGTCCTGAGCCTGGCCTGAGCCACGCGCATGCGGACCGCTTCGGGAGTGACGAGTTGCGGGGGATAGGAGACCCGGATTTCGATCGTGTCCGGTCGGGCAAGGTCGTAGAGGTAGCGGACGACGACCGGAGAGCGATAAGTCTCGCTGAACAATTCGTCGATGTTGAGACTCATGCAGAGCCATTCGCCCTGGGTCGGGGTGTAGGAAGACGCTCCCCGATTGGCTTCGCTCGCTCCCAGGAAGACGGCGGCCGCCGCCGCCAGCGCCGCCGCGACGGCCCAGCGAGTGACCCGGCCCCGGAATATGCCGCGCGGGCCTTCACGGCAGGTTGACTGCATCGTACTCATTTTTCCCCTCTCACGGGCAAAAGTAGGTCTGGAACGTATCCTGAGTTGGGCCCCGAACGCCCGATGTCGGGACGCCGCAGTCTCTCTTCGACCTCCCACAAAAACCCTCCGGAGACAGTCGCCGTTCTCGTGCAACAGAAGGAAACCGTCCCCTTCCCCGCACCCTCAGGCGTTTGACCCCGAGGAGCCTCCGGCCGGCGCGGCGCCATGCGCTTTGGCGGCGTTGCGCAGATCGAGCGACAGCATCAACCAGGACCATCCGTTGAAGAACATTTCGATGCCGACGAACAGGCCGATGACCCAAAGTCCCGACGCGGGCCACTGCCTGTAAATGAGAATTCCCAGCAACAAGGCGATGAAACCGTTCAACAGCGGCCAACCCCAGTTGGGGAATCGCAGCACCATCGCCGACACGATGCGCAAGATACCTCCCACGATGAGAAAGGCCGCCACCAGCAGCGTCAGGGCAACCGCACTTTCCATGGGGGCGTCGATAATCAGCGTGCCGACCACGATGTAGAAAATGCCGATCAGAAGGTGCAGCAGGAATCCGCTCCACTTGCCGATCCAAAACGAATTGACGATCTGGATCACGCCGCCGATGAACAACAACACGCCGAACATCACCAAGGTCACGAACGACACGAAGTAACACGAGCCCATGGCGATCAGACCCAAGGTCATCAGGGCTATGCCCAGGGCGAGGAACCAACGCCAGTCCGGCTCGAAAGCCTCCAACTCATGGCCCGGTGCGGGCAACTGGGCCCCTGGGGGTCCGGCGCCGGCGGCGCCGGGAGACACGGTAGTCATGACCACTCTCCTTTCCTTCTTGAAATAGTATCCCGGCGGTCCCCGAACGTCGGTCAACGCCGGCACGTTCGATAGAACTCTAGGCCCCAGCCGGCGCCGGGCAACTCGACGAGGCCGGAGACTGTAAGAATTCATGGAAGTGCAGAATGCGGAACGCCCGAGTGGGCGTCGCCGGCAGCGCGACCGACCGGGTTGCACCGCCGAGCCGATCTGGTACCCTGGTGCTCAGTCTGCATTTCTTACCATCGTGTGCCACTGCTTCGCAGAAGCAGTGTCTGTGCGTGGGCTTGCGGCCGGCACTCCTTCTGCGAAGCAGTGGCACACCGTCAGCGACGGCCCCGGCTGGTGAGATATGCAGATCAGGATCGGCACACGGCGCCGTCCACAACCATGCTAGCCAGCGGAACGAAAGGAAAGACCATGAACCGCCGAGACTTCGTCCAACGCAGCGGGTTGGCCTTGGCCGCACCGGCCTGGCTGACCGCCGGTACCCTCCATGCCGCAGCCCCGGCTAACCCGGACAAAATGAAACGCGTCGGCTGCACGACCGTCTGCTTCCGACCACGATTCCCGTCCACCCGCTCCGACAAGACGGCCCGCGACGACGACCTGACGCCGCTGGAGGTGCCCAAGCTCTTCGCCGAAAAGCTCGGCGTTCACAACGTGGAGCTGTGGAGCCGGCACTTCCCCGACCATTCGTTGTCGTACTGCAAGCAAGTCAAAGCGGCCGCCGAGCGTGTCGGCTCCCGGGTGATCAACATCCAGTGCGACGAGCCGGGCTACAACCTCTCGCAGACCGACCCGGCCGCGCGGAAACAGAGCATCCAGTTCGTCAAGCAATGGATGGACCGGGCCGCCGCCTGCGGCGCTACCTCGCTGCGGGCCAACACGGGCGGCTCCCGCAACGCAGCCTTTAACGTCAACCTCACGGGCGACTCGTTCGGGCAACTGGCCGAGCACGGCAAGCGACTCGGCGTGAAGATCCTGATCGAGAACCACGGCGGCTTCAGCAACGATCCGGATAACATCGTGGCCATCCTCCGGCACGTCGACAGCCCCTGGTGCCGCGCGTTGCCCGACTTCGGCAACATGCCCGGCAACTTCACGCCCCAGCAACGTCGAGAATTCCTCGATAAGCTGTTCCCCTACGCGCACCTGGTTTCCGCCAAGGGAATGGTATTCGACGAGCAATACCGCCACACGTCGTACGACGTCGCCGAATGCGTCCGGGTGGGCGAACGGGCCGGATTCAAGGGAGTCTATTCGGTCGAGATGTGGGCCCCGAACTACTACCCGGCTGACCCATTCCGGGCCATCCAGCACATGATTGAGACGATCACCGCGGCGATTTGAAACGTCGGCGGCCGAGCAAGCATAAGGCAACCAGCCCGCCGGCTAGCATTGCCAGCGCGCTCGGCTCGGGCACGGTGAGGCTGGCGTAGTAGATCCCGGTCCGGCCCTGGATCGTGTAGCTGAAGGTGAGGTCTTCGAGCAGATCGACATCGGCGAACTCGTCGCCAATTACGTCGCCGATCAGATGCTGGCCGTTGAGTGTAAAGGCAAAGTTGGCGCTGATCTGCCGGTCGGTGTCTTCCTGGAAGAGTCCCAGGTTATCCGCTGGTTCGCCCGTAAAAATGCCGGCCTGGGAGGTGAGCACGTAGCCGTTGATCGTCTGGCCGCCGGTGTCGATCAGCAGTCCGTCGGGCGCGAGGAGCAGACGGAGGTCGCCCGGCTCGGCCGCGTCGGCTTTCAGGCCGGCATAGGGTCCGGTGCCGAAGAGGTTGGTCGCCAGGATCGCCTGAACGTCGTCGCCGCCGACCGTCCCATCGCCGGTAAAATCGCCCTCGGGCCAGTCGGCCGGCCAAAGTCCCTCGGCCCGCAGTTGTTGTTCGTCCTTGCCGAACTTGTTCGCCGCCAGGATGGCCTCGATGTCGCAGCCGCCGATCTCCCGGTCGCCGTCGGTGTCGCCGTCGGCGGCCTGGAAGACCGTTACAAAGATCTTCCAGTACGGCTGATAGTAGACGCTCTTGTGGAACACGCCGTGGCCCAGGTGCTCCCCCTCGGCCGGCTCTTCGCGAAAACGCCCGAGGGTCCACGACGGAACCGAGAGCACCATGCGCCTGGTCTCGCCGATGCCCTCCAGTTTGCCGGTCGCTTGGAGGGTCAGTCGGGTGGCGTTGTCATAATAGTCAACGCGGGCACTTTCGGCGTTGATCACCCCGTTGCTCGCGCCGGCAAGTTGGCAGATGTACTCTGAGCCGAAATCCATCCAGAGGCTGCCGCTGACGTTGACCGTTCCGGTCGGACCGACCTGCAGGGAGCCACCGGCCACGCGCAAGTGCGTCGCGTCCACGGTTCCCTGCACGTCCAACTTGCCGGCGGCCACGTCCACGCTCTCGACTACCGTCAGCGTGTGGCCGGGGGCGACGCTCGCGCGGCCGTCGGGATGGGCCGCCGTCAGGAACATGGCGTCGCTGTCCTCGGTGACGTCCACCCGGTGATCGTCGATCAGTGCACCGCGGTCAAGTCCGGGAATCAGGCTGCCGTCGTTCCAGGTGCTCGGCGCGTGGAAGTCGCCGTCGGCCACACTGTCCAGCGATGGAGGGTCTTCCAGCGCATAGCTATGGTCTTCGACGGCAGCTACGGAACTGAAGCCGTTGCCGGCGGGAACGTCGCACTGCCCGGCCCCATTAGCACCCCAGGCCACCAGCGAACCATCGGCGCATACGGCCAGACTGTGTTCGCCCCCTGCCGCGACGGCCACGAAATCGTGTCCCGCCGGAACGTCACATTGCCCGTGCGCATTGTCGCCCCAGGCCGCCAGCGATCCGTCGGCCCGCAACGCCAGATAGTGCTGCATCCCGCCGGCAATAGCCACGAAATCATTGCCTGGGGGGGTGTCCGGGTGCCGACTCCACAGGGACCCGTCCTCCCGCAGTGCAAGCACCGTGCCTGTCCCGGCGGCGACGTCCACGAAATCCGCGTCCGCCGGGAGATCGTCGATCATCCCCCAGCCCACCAGCGAACCGTTCTCCTTGAGCGCCACGTTGAAACGGCCACCCGCCGCGATGTCCACAAAGTCATGATCCGGGGGCACATCGAGGACACCGAAACCTTCATCAATTCCCGCAGCAATGACCGATCCGTCCCCCTTGAGAGCCAAGCCATGAAAGTACGCCCACGTGACCGCTACGTAGTCATGGCCTGGGGGGAAAAGAGAGCCACTCATCGACCCGATGTCAGTAATGGCCAATCCCAAGGGCGCAACACTTATATAGCTATTGCCCGGTAGAAGGCGGAAGGGCACATACGAGTTTCCCCACTCCCGTGCGACACCGCCTTGTGTGGGGCACGCAAACGCGGTGCAAAGCACCGACACAGCTACCGCCATGGCGGCCAACTTCGCCAGACTGATCGTCGAGCGTTTCATGGGTCGACTCCTTCCGAATTGGGTGCGGGAGTTGCCCGCAGCTTTGAAGTGTTTGGCACTTTCTGTCGTACTCGTCCTCGGTGTCTGATGATCCGCGCCGTGAGCGATCGATGTTCGCTCAAGCCGCGCCGTCCTCCATGAGCAGATCGACCGCCTCGGCGGCCGGATCGTCGTCATTGTCGAGACTTGTCTCGACCATTCGCTCCAACTCGGACAGCCAGGCGCGGTCCTCCGTGCTGAGTTGAGCCTCGTTGCTGCTGCCCAAAGCACCGAACAGACCCTGCTGCGGCCAATAAATGCCTTGGCCAAAGAGGTTGGCCGCCAACATGGCCTCAATGTCGGCGCCGCCGACCAGCCCGTCCCCGTTGAAGTCGCCCTCGGTCCAGACGGCATACTCGCCCATGCCGAACTTGTTGGCGGCCGGGATCATCGGATTGCTCGGATCTTCCGCCGGCGGCGGTGGGCGTGCCAGAGCAGGGCGGCGGTGGCCAGGGTGAGCAAGCCGGCGAGCGTGGACGGCTCGGGGACGATGGCGAGGTTGTGGAACAGGCCGGCCGAGATGGTCAGATAGTCGTTGCCGGGGGGGACATCGCACTGGCCGTAGTTGTTCGCCCCCCACGCCACGACCGAGCCGTCGGATTTCAACGCCAGACTGTGAAATCCGCCGCCGGAGATCCCCACGAAGTCGTTTCCGGAGGGGACATCGAGCTGGCCATGCTCGTCCTGTCCCCACGCCACGAGCGACCCGTCGGCCCTGAGTGCCAGGCCGTGGGGACCGCCCATGCCGATCGCCGTGAAGTCGTATCCCGGCGGAACGTCGCATTCGCCATAGTCATTGTCGCCCCAGGCCACCAATTCGCCCCAACGCGTCAGTGCGAGTCCGTGCGCCCTGCCGTTCGCGATTTCGACGAACATATTCCCCGCAGGCGGATCGTCCGACCAAGACCCCCAGATTGAGAGCGAGCCATCCCGCTTAAGCGCAAGGCCCGTAGAATCAAACGTGGAGACGGCTACAAAGTCATGGCCGTTCGGGACGTCACACGCGTGGCCAAAATTCCCACCCCAGGCGACCAGCGATCCGTCCGCCTTCAGCGCGACGCTGTAGAAACTGCCTGCCGCCACGGCGACGAAGTCGTCCCCAGCGGGTACGTCGCACTGGCCGTCGTCGTTCACTCCCCACGCCGCCAAGGAGCCGTCGCTCCGCAGGGCGAGACTGTGGAACGATCCGGCGGCGACCGCCACGAAATCATTGCCTTCGGGAACGTCGCATTGGCCGTTAGAATTAAGGCCCCACGCCCGCAACGAACCGGCCTGCGACCCGGCGGGCAACGCACAAACGATCAGCGATATCACGACAGCGAAAATTGCCGCACGATTCATCGTGTTGTCTCCTGTATGGTCTTTCTTGCCCCGCGTCTGCGTCACTGCGACGGCGAAACGCAAACCGGCTAGGAGCCGCCGTCGAGTATCGCCAGGTCAACCGCCTGTTCGACCGCGTCTTCTGTCGCCGCGCTGCGTTGGTTCGCCATCATTTCCTCAAACTCGTAGAGCCAATCCAGACTGTCGGCACTGAGCGGGAAGTCGGCGGCCGCCGCCGGACCGGCCAACTCGGTGACATCGCTGCCGACCTCCCCGATCATCGTGCTGCCGCGGTAGAGGCCGGGCTGGCCGGCCAGCGTATAGGTGAACGCCAAGTCGCTCAGTAAGTCCACGTCGACGTGCTCGGCGCCGACCACGTTGCCCAGTCGATGTGTGCCCACCAGGGTGAAGGCGAAGCTCCCGCTGATTTGGTCGTCTCGGTCTTCGCGAAACGCGCCCAAGTTCTGAGCCGGCAACCCGGTGAAGACACCCGCGGAGGACGTGATCCGGTACCCGTTGATCGTCGCACCGGCCGTGTCGATGACCAGGCCGTCGGGGGTGACGACCAGCGTGGGAACCGCCCGGGCGATTTCGTCCGCCGGGAGCATCTCACCGGGCCCGGCGAGGTCCTCGCTTCCTCCGCCAGCGGCGCTTTCCCCGCCACCGCTCGGCCAGTAAATGCCGTTGCCGAACAGGTCGGTCGACAGGAGGGCCTCGATATCCGCGCCGCCGACCAGGCCGTCGGCAGTGAAGTCGCCCTCGGTCCAGAGCGCCGGCCAACCGCCTTCGGCCCGAAGCTCTTCTTCGCTCTTGCCGAACTTGTTGGCGGCCAGGATCATCTCGATGTCGGTACTACAGACTTCACGGTCACCGTCGCAGTCGCCGGCGGCCGCCTGGAACAGGTCGACGTGGACGGCCGTGGGCGTGTACGTCACCGGTTGACCGTTGCCCTGCTGTCCGTTGCCTTCCTCGAAATTGAACAGGTCGGTCATGAAGACGCCGCAGCCCAGGTGGCCGTCCACATGATGCACGGGCGGAATCACGTCGAACGACTCGCCACTGAGGTCCTCCGCGCCGGTGATGATGGTGCGGGTGTATCCGCCCCAGCCATCGACGCCCGTTGCGCTGGGCGTGCACACGTTCTCTGCGAGATGCGCCACGGCGCGGGGCCAGAGCGTGCCGGCCAACTCGAGAGACGCCGCCGCGTGCAGCAGACCGCTGTTTGCATCCCCTTGCTTCCATTCGGGGACGTACCTCAGATCGCCGTGCAGGGCCGCGCCGCCCTCGAAGGTCAGTTGCTCACCTGGGGCCGCACAGAGGGTGAGCGTGTGGTCGATGGTCAGCGGGGCGGTTGGGGCCGAGGCCACTACCACCTGGCCGCTCTCGACCCTCAACGCGGGTACGGAGCAATCGCTGGCGACCGTAACCTCGTCCGACCGCACCACCGCCGTGGTAAATTCACCGTTGGGGTACTTGTCGTCCGGAACTGTGTTGTTACCCCAATCGACCCAGCGCGACCAGCCGCCGGCGCTGTCGTCCCAGTTGCCGGCACCTTGTTCGTCCCAGTAGAGGACATCGAAGAAGAGTTCCGTTTCACTGCCGAGTTCGCCCCACGCAATACTTGTCGTGTCCGTGCCCTCACTATCGTAGAGATACACGTTCTTGAAGGCGTGAACCGTATTCGACCACTCGGTTCCCATGGACCGGGTCACCGAATTGCCCGTTGCCGCGACATGGTCGTTGCCGCTCGACCCGTATACGTACGCTCGGTCGTGGACGCTCAACGCACCGTTTGCCGAAACGGATGGGAAGTTGGCGGCCTGATAGAGGTACTCGGCCTGCCCCAGATCCTCGTGGTCTGACAGGGAGCAGTACAAGGGAAACGCTACCAGCACCTCATCCGCAAGAAGGTCCCTTATCCCATCTAGGCTAGCCTCATCCGTTCCGCCCTCCCCAGCTTCCACGTAGACCCGATCGAACGAGTTCGCCTTGATCGTCTGTGCCCCGTCAATGGTGAGTGTTGCCGAAGAAGGCGACTTCACGTGCAGGTAATCGTCGCCGGCAGAGCCGTACATGTTGGCCACGTCTTCGCCCGACGAGCCCGACGTCACTTCAATCGCCTCAAAACCGTGGAGGGTCATCGTCGCGAGGTCTCCGCTGACGAGTTGTGCCTCGTCGGTGGCGGCCGTAAACGTGAAGAGGTCGTCTTCTACGGAGCCACTCAACAGGGCGTTGTCGCCGTCACCGGTTTGCCCATTGACCGTGATCTGCTCGAAGTTCTCCGTGTCGATCCGGTAGACGCCGGGCTCTTCGAGGCGCGCCGCGGTCGGCGAGGCGGTCAGTTGATCGGCGCCCGCGCCCCCGCCCAGCGTAAGCTGGTCGACGCCGGCTCTGCCGTCGACGACCACGGTCTGGAACCCCTGAGCCAAGAGGGCGTAGAACGTATTGGTCAACGAGGCCGATCCGGGCGAGGCGTCCAGCACGTCGCCGTCCTGGTCCGAGCCGATCAGCTCGGCCTCGTCCAACGCGACGTCGCCGACGATCTGGACGTCCGGATGGAAGGTGCACTCGACCGAGACGACATCGTCGCCGCCGTTGGCCACGTCGATGATCACCGGGTCGGCACCGGCCAAGGGACTCGGCAGCACCAGTTCGGTCGTGTCGAACTCGAGCGTTCGCACGTCCACGCGATGGCCCAGGTCGGACGTGACGTCGACGTGCAGGGCATCGACGGTGTTGTTCTGCGCCGCTTCGCCGGCGTGGACCGTCTCGACGTTGCAGAACGTGACCGCCGCGCCCTCGACGATCGAGCTGTCGACGCTCAACACACCGTCGGCGCATCCCGTCACCTCGTAGGTGACCAGGTCGAACGACGCATCGACGGCTTCTTCTACGTTGAGCCAATCATCGGTGCCGTCGGCGAAGAAGTGCAGCCCGCCGGCAGGGGCCGGATCGCCGCCGGACAGATTGACCGTCAGGTGGGCGTCGTCGGAGGAGCCGTTGACGTAGATCATCTCGAAACTGGAGTACGGCACGTTCGGGGCCGCCAGGCCGCCCACCAGAATCTCCAACTCGTCCAACACCGGATCGCGCCGCAAGAAAAACGTGTCGGCCGAGCCGTCGTTGCGCCGGCTGGGCACCGGATCGAGGTAGTCGGCGTCGATGATCAGCACCTGCGGGTTGGCCAGGCTGCGGAAGGTCTCTTGCTGCGGAACGGCGTTGTGCGCGGTGACGGTCACGTCGTAGTAGCCCGTGCCGCCTTGGCCGTCGGCCACCTCGTGGGTGGTCAGGTCCGCAAAGGTGACCTGGCCCGAGGCGTCGGTGGCGCCGACCCAGTGGTCGCCGAAATTCTCCCGGGAAATGCAGACGAGCGCATCGGCCACGGGCTGCTGGGCATCGTCGCGGACGACCAGCGTCAAGTCCGTGGGGCTGCCCACGGTCGTGGTCAAGGTGCTCAGGTCGCTTTCCGTCTCCCCATCGAGCCACTTAACGGCAAGGTCGAACGGCGTCTCCGTCCGCAGCATCATCTCGGGATCGCCGAACCAGTGGTAGAGCCAGAACGTGCTGTGAGTCGAGCCGCGGTAGTGGGCGAGGTAGTATCTGCCGAAATTCATCGCCTCGGCCGGTCGCATGGAGTATGGGTAGGGGTTGTTTTCTACCAACGGATCGCGAATCGGATCATAATCGGGCCAAAGGCACGTGTAGATGCCGTTGAAGAAGGCATCGCTTGTGCCCGAGAAGGCGATGCCACTCGCCGCCACAACACCTACCGCACCGCCGCTCGGACTGCCTCCGGAGCTTTCGATCGGCAGTTTCAACAAGGCTTCGGCGAAACAGTCGTCCTCCTCTTCTTGGACCGTACGGTCAAAGTCTCCCGTTGAACAGGCGCTGCTGAAGACCACGGGCGTCATCATTCCGTTTGACAACTGGGCGATGTCCTCGGTACCGAACTGGACGGCCCACCAGCCTCCCGATGCGCCATGGTCCGTGTATTGCGACAGCCCGAGACCGCCGTTGAAGGCGTCGCGCACTCTGGGAGTCAACTCCTCTTGTGTCCACAGTTCCTCAGTCGCCGGGTTGACCCAGAGATCCACCACATCCTGAGGCACCTCGTATGGCGGATCGCCGGAAACCGTGATGCGATGGGGATAAGAACTGCTATCTTCCCGGTAATAGTAGGTTTCTCGGACGTCGGTATCCGGGTAAAGCGCCGTGTGCATCTGCATCTGTAGGGATTCGTGGTTTTCCAGAAACTCATGCTGATACATCAACGTTTCCATGAACCACCGGTCGGCAACACCGTCGCGGATGGGAGGATTCGCGCCATCGCCGTTATCTTGGAACTGGCCAGCGATCAGGGCATCGTTGTACCAGTCACCGAGATCCGGGTCGCACTCGTATTTGAGGATTTTGGCGACCACGTTTTCCGTTTCGAGTTCTGTGCGGACGGAAATACGGCCGAGAGCGACTTCAGCAAAGTCGTCTGAGCCTTCGAGACAGGCGTAGTCGTAGTCCGATAGGTAGGTTCCATGGTCGTTGCTCGGCACCATGTCATGGTCGCCGACCAGGAGAAGATACGAAGTGGGCGGGCCCGCACGGTAGGCATCGTAGATGAAGTCGTACACGTCGGCGCTGGTACGACCGCCCTGGGTGAGTTCGACGTCTTGCATCGTGGCCACGTGGGTCTTGAAGCCTTTGACGTGCTTCCACTCGGCCAGCGGCTGGATCTCGTCCTCAAGGCCGTCGGCGACGATGATCAGATAGTCGGCCTCGGCCGCCGACACCGAGAGCAGCGTGCGCTGCTCCAACGCTTCCAGCCGCAGCGGCCGGTGGCCCGGGCGATCATGGAGTGGAGTTAGCCTCCCCCCCCCGAAAGAACGCGAGATCCGCTTCCGCTGGCCCCGGAAATTTCGAGTCTGCATCGACATAGCCGGCCGCTCCTGTTCTATCTGAGGTCGAGATCTGGGTAGTCTATGGTCGAGACGAGCGTCGCCGCGGGCAGAAGG
>Ga0180437_10004272_pt1 | contig 20453 bp, 12 predicted proteins | sample SS_ome_4_FD_132410 | JGI IMG/M metagenome (GOLD analysis project Ga0180437, IMG submission 132410) | Hypersaline lake sediment archaeal communities from the Salton Sea, California, USA - SS_3_D_1 metaG | ecosystem: Environmental > Aquatic > Non-marine Saline and Alkaline > Hypersaline >... | reverse complement strand
TTGACTTATGGTATCCCAGGACTCCTCAATCCATGTCTTCAAATCTGGCGTGATAGTAACTCAGACCAAGACGGACTCTTTACCTTTAAATTATGTTATCCAGATTTCATCGAGGAAAGATATCAGGATCCTGATATGAACGAAAATATTAAGCAAGTAATAGAATTAGACCGGCAACTTCGGCAACAAAAGTTAAAATTCGAACAAGTATGGAACTCAAGTCAATCTAGTATGCAGTTAATCAAACTATCCGAAATGCCATCATTCTTACAAAACACGAAACAGACCACTAAATATACTGCCCAAAATTTGGATACTTGGAAGCATATTGTCCATGATATATGGGGGTACAAAGTAGATCAAATGATCTACTTTCCTGGTCAAAGTGAAATGTATCAGTCACTCAAAGAAATTCTAGATACATGTAGCCCTGGTTTATTGCAAGAATATTTGACTGTATCACTAGACCTGTCAGTTTCCAAAATGATCACACATCTAGACGCAATACACGCGGATAGGTCCAATCAATTAGCAGAAAGTATGGAAAAATATTTGGGGCTTGACCTAGGTCGAATTTGTACATTTTCAAAATGTGATATAGCACCTAATCGGAAAATGGCAGTCAAGTTGGTTGAGTGTTTCCGTGACGAGGCCATCCGTTTTGTCATAGAAAGATTTTCGTTTGAAACTACCAGAGCTCTGGTTCCACAACTAGAAAAACTCCCTTTCAAAATCCACTCACCTGAACTCGATGAATGGCCGGATCTGACTATAACTCAGAACCAATCTCCAGAAACCTTCCTGGATTTGATTTTCAAGATCAATCAAAGAAATTTTGAGATCAAATCCAAGAATTCTGGTCAACTACTACAACCCAATCAATTCCCTTGGGATTATTCAGTGTCACCTATGAGTCAATACGCAAGATCTACAGTACCAATGTATTTACCAATGGGAATATTCGATGTTCCTGATGCAGTGGTCTCTGATTTACCATCATTGATAGGGTGGGTGACTCATAGTATATCTTGGTGTTTATGGTCAAATTACTGTATTTCAAAATGTCGTCATGACGGAATAAACCTCTTGGATTTTGGTATAATTTCAAAGTGGGCCGAAGAAGATCTGTCTAAAATGAATGCACTTCATCAAGAAGTCGCAAATATAACGGGTATCAAGGATATAAAAGATCACCAGACAGTCAGGTATATGTCAAATTTATTAAGTATCAAATTGGCTTACCAAGTTCTAGATCAAATGTCGCCATATGACGTACATATGAAAATCGACAGTCAATATACACCAAAGGAACGCCTTGGTCGCTCATTAGTTAAAAGATCACAGAAAAACAATCCAAATGGGTGTCAGTTTTGGAATTCCCATTCACAAGAGTTAGATCAGGTATTTCATAGGGAATGTGTTTTAGATCTGGTTGATCATTATTTACCTAAAAACACCCATACTCAAATATCAGAAGCTGATAAAATGGACGCCCATCTTACTTGGAGTCAAACTTATTAAGATAATGTTAAAGTCATTGATATCTCACTTATAATCTTTGGTTTTGGAAATAATTATAAACATATCTTTTATATTGAAAAATGCCAACAACAAACTCTAAATTACAAACGTATCAAGAAACACACCACTCGGCTCGAAATTTAACTCCCCCGCAACGACAGATAACTAAAACTTCAACTTTAAACCATGAACTTTTACAAAATGTGTATCTTGTTCACGCCTTTACTCCAACAATACTTGATAGTCAAACAGGTCCTGATATCATGACCATAGATCTTGTTGATACAATGTTAGACAATCTCAGTATAAAAGAGGATGGGAGTGGAATATTCTACCTAAATTTCAGAGATAAAAAAATAAACAATTTAATTCATTGCTCATGGGGGAATCTAGTATATCCGCATTATAATGGTTCCTGGGAAGCACCATTATTTATAATGATATTTCCTTTGAAATATAATTTAGGAAATATTTACAATATTAGTCCATTTGACACCATGATATCTACATATAATGGAATAAAGTTAGGCAAAGTGGGAGATTTTAAATTTATAAAGGCAAATACAGATTTAGCCGAAAATATTTTCGAAAAGTTAGGAATTGCGCACCTGGATAGCGCACTTCATACATATGATTTTCTGTTCAAAAAAGATATATTAAAAAACGAGAAATTTCTAAGAAGTGGTTTAGCCACACTTTTTGAAGGTCATGATATATACGAAAAAAGAGATGATGACCCGGGAATATTGGAAGAATCAGATCCCAATGATATAGTTGAATTCGACAGTTACGATACAGTTTATTTTACTCTATATGGCATGGACCCAACAAGGTATGAAGAGTTAAATGACTACTTTGTTACAACCGCTAGACAGGAAGTCACTAAAATTATTGACGAAATTGAAAGAAATAAAAATATTAAAATACCCAGAAATGTTAGTTGTTTTGAAAATAAAGAAGATATGGGGCATGAAAATTGCTATACCATGGGAAAATATGGACCTGTTATTCAACTTGATTTAGGCTATAGCGAGAGCTGTAAAAATTTGTATGAAAAACGACACGCCGCTTCGGCACATGGTGTGTGTGTAAAATCTCATATATGGTCACATATAGATCACTCATCAGAGTGCGATAGCTTAATTAGAAATGAAAAAACCTATTATAACGGTTGTGGCGACGACAACTTAATGACCGTCGAAGCATTTAACACTTTTATTAGTAGTTTAGATAACATTAACTAGTCAAATACTCCTTAGAGAAACAGAGACAAATGGTTCGTATATCAAAGTACCTATAAAATCACATTTCAATCTCTAGCTTTTTTAAGGACACTCGTTTGTTCATGTGAAAACCCATACATATTTTCACCTAAATCATATCCACACATATCATAAACCGTTTTTCCTTTTTTATTTTTTATATTTACATTGACACCACATTTTAGTAAAAGTAAAAGCTTATCCACACTAATGTCAGGTCCATTACACATAATGACTGTATTACCGCTATCATCTATATTATGTATGTCAGCTCCAGCTTCTAATAAGAAATTTGTTTCCTCAATTGTTTTAGCGTATACAAGAGCCGTTCTACCATAGTTATCTCGAGCATTCACATCAGCACCAGCTTCCAATAATAGTTTAGCTTCTGCTATAGATTTAGCATACATAAGAGGAGTAACACCATTACCATTTTTTTCATTCACATTAGCACCCGCACCAATAAGTAGTTCAGTCTGTTCAATTGATCTAGTAAACATGAGAGGTGTTTCACCATATTTATCTTTAATATTTACATCAGCGCCATTTTCAATCAAAAATCTAGTTTGTTCAACTGTTTGAGCGTACATAAGGGCTGTTTTACCATATTTATCAATATCATTCACATTAGCACCACTATCTAATAATAGTTTAGATATTTCAAAAATTTCATCACAGTTAGATGATAATACACATAAAAAGAAAGCTGTCCTACCTTCATTATCTTTAACATTGACATTAACATCATTAACTTCAAGAAGTAGTTTAGTCAACTTAAAATTTTTTTTCTTAATAGAATATATAAAAATAAAGTTTCCATCGTTATAACTTCTAACATTTACATTAGCTCCTTTTTCTATCAAATACTTAGTTCTTTCGATATTTTCTATATAATATGAAATAGCTGTAAAACCATCTTTATTACTAGCATTCACATCAGCACCAGTTTCAATAAAAAATTTAACCTTTTCGAAATCTTTTATATTCTTAGAAAGAACCAATGGTATTTCACCATCTTTGTTCTTTTTATTAATATTAGCACCATATTCTACAAAAAGTTTAATCCTTTCTATGTCATGATAAAAATGTAAAATTGACCCATAATAATAACTATAAGCATTAACATCAGCACCCGCATCTAATAAAAGTTTAGCTTGAAGAGTAGTGTTAACACACATAAGAGGTGTTTTACCATCTTTATTAATAGTATTCACATCAGCACCAGCTTCTATCAAAAATTTTGTTTGTTTGGCTGTTTTAGCATACATAAGAGGCGTATAACCAAGTTTATCTTTAGCATCAACATCAGCACCAAGTTTTACTAGAAATTCCGTTTCTTTAACTGTTTCAACATACATAAGAAGTGTTTTTTTATCGGAATATAGTTTTTTATTAATATCGGCCCCCGCTTTTACAAGTAGTTCTAATTTTTCAGGCATGTTCATGGCACACTTAATAGGTATTTTATCACAATCATAGCCATCTATTTTGATCCTTGTGTAACTATTTAGATCAAAATAACAAGAATCTAATAAAAGTTTCAATTGCTCTGTAGATTTATTTTCTATATAAAATATAAGCACTTCTGGTTTAATATTAACATACCTCATTTTATTCATATTATCCAGCAAAAATTTAGTTTGTTGAACTGTTTCAGCTTTTTTAAGATTTTCAGTATGAATAATACCATAATGGAAAATATTGACTTTACCTTTATTCACAAAAAGATTTAGATCCTCGATTGTTACGTCTTGGATGCCTTTTATGACATTTTCGGATAAAAAATCCTTCAAACTATGATAAGTGTAATTTGACATTTTTATTGTTGTTTTTTTTATTTTGATCATTTTTTTTCTAATTTCCGTTGTGACTATTTAAAAGAACATACAAACTTTAAAAAGATAGGTATATTATGACTGATACCCATCAATAATTAACATTTCATCCTGGTCTTGCATCTGTTCAACGTCACCGCGATTTACCATCATCCAGTTCTATCGCAATAGTACCATCCGTCGAATGGAAAAGTAAATTACATGGATCCGTCATGATTGCCATTCAAGTATACTGATAATGTTCATACACCCTGGAATGAAACAGTAAACGTCTACATGTCAGTCAGTGTAAGTCCATAGGTATACTGCCTGATTGTGGGTGAATAGATTTCCAGGATATTGTCGACATATCACCAAGTTGTTTCCAATATATCTATTTCCATCCAAAATCACAATTATTCAGATATAGATTACTAGTATAAAACACGGAAAGCAATGTCATTGATCTTACCATTTTCACAGTGTAATTCAAATGAAAAGTTACTTGTTGGTGGAAAAAACTCTAGTTTAGGGGAATTAATACATTTAAGCGCAAAATACGGATTTCGCGTGGCAAATGGTTTTGCTCTCACGACTAACTTTTATGATCAATATATAGTCCACAATCATTTAGACCAATTCATAAAAGATAAATTATCTACCATTAATTATGATAATTATGTATCACTGGATCTGATCTCGAACGAGATCAGATATCGTTTCGACAATGGCCAAATTCCAGAAGAAACATTACAGGAAATCGAAAATAGTTTCAATTCGTTAATACAGCACGAACACTCCGTTGCTGTTCGTAGTAGTGCAATAGCCGAAGACACCGTGGATGCCAGTTTCGCCGGACAACAAGACACGTTTCTAAATGTCAAAACCTTTGATGACTTATTAAAAGCAATTAAAAATTGTTTAGGTAGCCTATTCACGCCACATGTATTAAGTTATCGAAACCATAATAATATTTCCTACGATAAGGTTAAATTATCCGTTGGTATACAAAGAATGGTTCGAGCTGATCTGGCCTCATCTGGTGTTGCCTTTTCAATTGATCCGGAAACAGGTTACAAAGGTTCTGTTATAATAAATGGAAACTGGGGGCTCGGAGAAAGCGTCGTCGGGGGCGAAGTCAAACCAGATGAATTCGAAATCGATAAAAGATTAATTGATATTAGCAAAAACAATGCAATATTATCAAAAAACTTAGGATCAAAGCAAGTCAAGACCATTTTTATTGATTCCAATAGTGGCACCGAATCTATCCCAACTAGCAAAGAAGAGCAAGATAATTATTGCCTTTCCGATGAACAAGCCACTAAACTTGCAGCATATATATTAAATTTAGAAAAAGAGTATTCTGGAATTTATCAAAGACCCATTTCAATTGACGTTGAGTGGGCAATTGATGGACACGACGGTCAACTTTACATTTTACAAACACGCCCAGAAACAGTTCATTCGAATAAAAATGATTCGACCCTTACTTTCCAACAATATACTATAAACAAATCAACTGGAACCCAACCCATTTTAGAAGGTGTTGCTATTGGAGAACAAATTTCCTGTGGTGAAATAATTGTATTAGCTTCGGTTAAAGAAGCTAAACTATTCAAACCTGGTGCAATTTTAGTAACTGAAATGACTACTCCCGATTGGGAACCTATAATGAGACAGGCTGGTGGTATTATAACTGATCGCGGAGGACGAACATGTCACGCAGCTATTATTGCAAGAGAACTAGGAGTGAATGCCATCGTCGGAACCGAAATTGCCACCTCAAAACTGCGGGGTAACGAGATTGTGACACTTTCTTGCAGTGAAGGACCAACTGGTAAAATATATCAGGGTAAAATAGCATTCACTGTTGAAAAAGTGTCGATATCGCCCAATTCAGTCCAGCGATTTCCGACTAATCTAATGTTAAATATTGGCAATCCAGAAACCGCACCTAGAGCCAGTCTATTACCTAATACTGGTGTTGGATTAGTGAGAATGGAATTTATCATTAATAACTACATTGGAGTTCATCCTCTCGCCTTACTTGCTTATGACAATCAAATTCTAAGTAACCAAGGAACGTTACATGAAATTGAAGATAAAGTTGGTAATTTGACCGGAGCTAATTATTTTATCAGTAAATTAACTCAAGGACTAACTAAAATCGCATCAGCGTTCTACCCTAAACCGGTAATAGTTAGATTTAGTGATTTCAAAACTAATGAATATCGTAATCTTTTAGGCGGAACAAATTTTGAACCAGTTGAAGAAAATCCAATGTTAGGATGGAGGGGCTGTTCAAGATATTACTCAGACTCCTATCATAAGGCATTTGGATTAGAATGTATAGCCATCCAAAAGTTGCGAGAAGAACTAAAACTGGATAATATAATAGTGATGTTGCCGTTCTGTAGAACCCCTGAAGAATGCACTCAAGTACAAGATGTAATGCACAAATATGGACTTGAACGTGGCAAGAATGGACTAAAGGTCTATTTAATGTGCGAAATTCCCAGTAATGTAATGGAACCTGAACGATTCTCTCCATATATTGACGGAGTTTCGATTGGGGGCAATGACCTCTTACAACTGACCTTGGGAATAGATCGTGATTCAGGATTACTTCGCGATTTAGCTGATCATACAAACTACAGTTACCGAAAAATGATACGAAAAGCAGTCAAAAATTACCAGCGTTATGGAGTCAAAGTCGGTTTCTGTGGACAGCAACCTTCAGAGAGTAGCGAATTCGCTAACTTTTTAATGTCATTGGACATTGATTCTATATCGGTAACCCCTGACAGTCTTTTACACTTTTTTCATTAGAAAACAAATAAATTTCAACGCTTTATTTTGTCGTCAAAATCAGTATCCACTCGGTCTACGAAACTTCACCATCGATATTTATATTATCGAATATGCATAATTAGACATGGATCCCGGTTGAACCCAATACCTAAAAGAATTAGCTAATTACTATAACTTTGGGTTACATGTAAAGATCAAATATTATAGAATAAACCAATAAGGAAAAAAAATTTACAAAAATTTTATAAGTGATTCAAATCATATACTCCTCTATCACTTTATCTCATAAAAACAATGACCAATCATAGCCAAATTCTTTTCAACCAATTCCAAACCACCCTTAACGAACAAAAATCTCTCACCCGCAAACAGGTACTCGAAACCTTTCAACAAATAGTAGATAGTTATTTTCAAACACTTGAAGCCAATGGCAGTCAATTAACTAGCAACTCTAAAAAGAGCACTAAACCAAAGAAAACACCCACTCACCCTCCTAATTCTCAGTGGCCTAAAATTATTAGTTCAAAAGATTTCGGATTAACCAAATACTTTACTACTGAATTTGAAGATATGAAGACAAAGGCAGGAGGAAAGGTGAACTATTTTACCGCAATCAAGAACCTTCGCGACGAGTACGAAGGTGGTGAACGTTGGACCGCATATCTAGCCTGGGTCCGTACAAATAATCCCAATGCTCCTGCAGATGATCCTCCTGCTAGGGGACAAAAGACAACTACTACACCTACTGCGGTCGAAACTAGTTCCCAGCAACAAACGGTTGGTGTATCCGAATAGTTATGTTATTAGTTTAAAGTAATTTTTTAGTGGACATTATACATTGTCGACCAAAAGATCGCTTTGTTTAGGTTTATTTTAGCAACTAAATTGCAGCTTGTATCAACAATTCACAAAAAAAATGAAAAAAAATCAGAATAATATCTGGAGATCTATCATGCCTAATCCCGTGCGAGAATCTAATGGATATTCTAACAGTGAACACCATTTTTCCCATTCGGGGCGTCCTAAAAGAACACCACATTCATTGCGAAAACCAATGGTAAAGAAAGGATCAACCAATAGTTTATATTCATCTGGTATTAGTGAACATGGAAGCGATGACGGTCCAATTCTTTTCCCATGTGCAAAATGTCGAGGTAGACTTCCAACTAAAATGGTTGATGGCCAGATCGTTAAAAGATATGATGATGATACTTGTGCACATTGCTGGGCCGCCACTGATATACTTGAAAAACCTGGTAAGTATGGATTTACCCAAGAAATATGTGATTTTATTTTACATTTAGACCCAAATGATGTTCATCTCATAATTGAACAACAGGAGTCCACCCTATATGCAGATTTATTAACAGGACTTCACCATTTCGAAGGATTCAAAAATCCAATGCAAAACGTAGACAGTTTAATTGCATTCCTTGATCCTATCAAAGCATACAATTTACCACTTCTTATTCGTTTACACAAAAGAGTCACTGAAAATAATCAATGGTGGGCATAACTTTCTTTATTTACTTTGCAAAGTAAGAAGTGTGTGTTCCTCAATAATCCTATTGAGGATCCTGAGGCAAATTTCCACTAGATTCGTTGGCCCTCATCACAGATTTCAATAGTCCATCGCTATTTTGATCAAGGTAAACAACTTTAGCGTTGTTACTTTTACCAATCATCTCCATCATATCCATATATTGAACTCGTAAGACTAAGTCACTCACTTCCCTTGAACTCAAGTTCAAACTATCAGACATTTTCTGAATCCCCCCCTCGTATCCTTGAATAACCGCTTGACGTTGTAGACTTACACCTTCACCCTGAAGGCGTTTCCTGTCACGGTCAGCCTCCGCCTGTCTAACATCTCTAATGTACGCAGCCTCAGCTTCATTCTTTGCAGCCTCTTTCAAACGTTGAGATGCATTAATCTTGTTCATGGCACCCTTGACTTCACTTGCCGGAGTAATATCCACTACTAACGTATTAACAATATCATAACCAAAATCTTTCATTTTTTCATTCACAAATCGGTTAACTTGTTCACTAATCTCACTATGTGACTCAAATAACTGATCAAGATCCATCTTTGGTACTTGAGATCGTACAGTATTCTCAACATATGCATTGATCTGACTTTTAGGATGGTGAAGCGAGAAATAAGCCTTAGCACTATTGTCTGGTTTGATTTGATACTGAATCGCTAACTCTAGTCGCACGAATACATTGTCCTTAGTCTTGATCTCGATGTTAGAATCAAGTTGATGGATCCGATTTGAGACTATATTAAACTTTTGCAATATAGGTACATAAAAACGCAAACCCGGTCCACATGATCGCGAAAACTTACCAAAAGTCTGGACAATGCCAGTAGTAGACGTGTTAACGAAACGGAACATTATTTACTTAGAATTAATTTAATCTAAAATTTTCTAAATTTTTTCTTTTCATGAAAGAAGTCCGCGACTTTAGTAGCAAAGCCATCAACTTCGCAGAGATATCATAGAATAATAAACTAATAATTACCATTTACCATTCGAATTAAACAAACATTTTTCATTATAAGTATATTATTTATAGTGCTTGACTCTTACTCTTACCTAGAATGTCTCTGAGTAAGGCACGATCAAAATTTAAATTAGCTTCTCTTTTTGATGAAAAGTTAAAATCTTGATAATTAGCCACTGGATGGCTAAAGAAAATACTCGTATACAAAGGATTGTTTTTTAGACCCACCCAAAAATTACTAAACCTATTAGCACACCCAATAGTATACTCCGTTTTATTTTGGACAGCATGCCACCACCAAGGGGGATTAAAAAATAAATCCCCCTCATCAAGAGTAAAATCATAATAAGATAAAGAGGGCATCTGTTTAGTATTCAAAAGATCCAACTGACTAACTACAAAAAGTCCGGTTGCACTAATATTAGGCATTAGATAACGAGACCATTTTGGATGAATCAGAATCCAACGCTTTTGCCCCTTAATATTGTAAAAGAAGTTACCAGTGATACTACAGTGCAAACTTGATCCTGTTCCTTTACCACCCAAAAACATATGGGTGACATTATCACCATCTTTAACATTGACACCAGTATATTTAGTTATTTGTTCAAGTTCCATATCATCTAAAAGCTCAGGATAAAGACCAAATATACGACTGACGTTGTTCAGATAAGTCTTTTTGCCCTTTTTGATACTATCAATATGGTCGCTTAATTTCATCATTTGGTAATCTCCTGACATCCTCTTTAAATAGTTACCTTGATTTTTAGTACTTCCGTCTCCAATAATAGGCAATTCAATTTGACCATAGTTTCCCGATAGATAATCCAAATTCCAAACATTACATGCCCGCGATTTCTTTAAAAATCCTTTGACCACTATAGGAAAAGTAAAATTATTGGTCAACTTCACAAATTTCTCTCGAGTCAAATCGTCAATATCAATAGTTGGTATCTCTAATTTCTGAGGGATCTTGTTGTTATTATTCAGTCTCAGGTTATTTTGTTTTAGTATATGACCATACGACTTGTCAACCCAATTCCCATTAAAATTCTTTGATCGCTTATCATCCTCACTATTACTCTGTTTGCTACCGAAGTGACTATAAAGGAAAGTGATAATATCATCATAGAAAAGATATACGATGAACAATATAACCAACAATAGTAACCACCGATTCATTAAAATCTATATTATTCTAATGAAAATAAATTTGACCTTACCAATCTTATTGTATAACAAAGTCAAAATACCACTTGCAAACCATTCTTGGCGTTATTAATACACAACAGACGCAGGTTCTTCTATGATTTCATCAAGAATAGGTCCGTCTATGATTTCATCATCAGAAAGTACATGGGTTTTTGGCTCTTCGATTATTTCATCAAGTTCCATAGGAATAGGAACAGAAATACCACCCGACGGTATATAGCTTAAAGGTGTGACTTTGAGTATTTTGTCTAAATAATTAGTAATGACTTTGATATTATTCGTTACCAAATTAAGTGGATTAAGATGTGGATAAATCAAATAAAGATATTGAATGGCACGCTCTTTCATTTTGGCTTCAATCATTATATCAATATTGGTACTATATTTTTGAGGTATTTCAAGTAAATAATTTGGTATACATTGGACATAATCACTGTGATTACCAATTTGACCTTTACCTTGTTCACTGATATGAAATTTTGGTTTTATCCCTCGTCTTGTCCAAGTTTCCAAAATTTTTGGAATATAGAATTCTGGAAATTGGAGTGATACATCCGGATGTATCCGTCTATAACATATATAATGATGAGTATCGAATACAACAGGCACACCAGTGTGTTGGGAAATGTAAAGACAATCCTCAATATGAAAGTTTTTTTCGCAGTTTTCTAACACTAGACGTCTCTGAACTCTAGTGGATAATTGGCGAAACTGTTGGATCCAGCGTTCCATAGTGGCACGTTTGTTTTTATATTGCCCACCACCATGAACCACCATGACACTGTCTTGATCCATACCCATCCGGTCAAGTACCTCAGCATGATAATCAAGATCTCTGGCGGTATTTTGAAATATAGAAAAATCTGGGGTACCGACTACATTATATTGCCCCGGATGAAATGTTAGACGCTGGCGATAATAACGCGCAAGTCTACCGGCTTGAGTCAACATCGGTTGAAAATAGTCTAGACTAGAGTGCTGTGGTCCGAATTCCTCCACTCTGTGATTAGCATAATGTGGAAATAAATCACTTGAGATTCGTAATACTCGAATACCATTCTTACCATTCCAGTCAATTAGCCGAATTAGATCACGGACATTTTGATGACATTTTGAAATCAGTTCCACTAAACCTTTATCCTTGATAGTTCTAATAATAGGCTTGCGGCTACAGAATATATTTTGATCACGAAGTCCCATATTAATACAACATAGACCAAGTTGTATCGGTCTAGGTCGATAGTTACTAGGCAATTCAGCCTCGCTAAAATTTAAACTATGCACAATATTATCTTGAATGTTTCGGGGAACGTAATCAAAATCGACTAGTTGACTACTTAATAAGAAACCATAATAATATTCACCTCCAACAGAATGTATTCGATTAGCTAGACAGAATACCCCACCATTCTGGACTTTAGTTGTTAGGGTTTCTAATGGATTGTCACAAGTTATACGTGTCCAATTATTGGAATTATAAATAAAGACTCTGGGATCTGACAATAACTGTTGAAAATCACGATCAGGACTTGCAATAATTATCCGTTCCATGCCAATATATTCTTGTGCCATTTTGGTAACAACAGAAACCACGTCATCAACTTCAGCTGATTCAGCTTTAAGATTTTTGCCAAAATATTGTTCAGTTTTAGTATAAACATAATTCATTATATCACTTATATTCACACTGGTATCTGATTCCCTTTTTTCATATCGTTGAATCTCGTAAAATGGATAATAAAAACGACGCCATACTTGATGACGACCTCCCTTACAATCAAGAACACTATATATTTGATCTAATCTCACAATGATGTCAAAATCCATTTGAAGTTGCTTGAGAAATCTATTAAGATCACTAAAATATTGAGAGATTAGCACTTTGACAAATTCAATATTATCGAGACATGGCTTTACATCGTTTTTTGCGGCCCAATTAAGTGTAGCAATGACTCGGTAATACGTAAACCCACTTTGATCTAGAAGGATAACATTAGAACTAAATGGCATGACAACTACATAATATTATCTAAATTTACCTCAATTTTTTATGTTTTGTAAACAAAACTGACCTTGATCTCTTTTTACCGCATTTTATTCGAACCTTAGAGATGCCACTTCACCCTCAAATTTCAAACTATATTTTGGATTACCTAAATCCACTTACTTCCACTATCTCAAGATAGTATTAGATCAGTGAATTAAACTCATCTCTTTCCAGAAAAGTTGGATAATCAAATGATATCCTTATGTCATTTTCGGTAGAATTTGGGTTAGTTTTGATAACATAACTTATAATCCAGCATCCAATATGACTAAATCGTAGTTCCATTGACAATCAGAAGAACAAAACGGTCTTTTAGGTCTTGGGTCCACATTCAATAATGACTTTCGACACCAACCACACACTGATTTATTTAAAGGTTCCCCTATAATAACATCATGAATCATTCCTAAATATCTACATAATCGACAAGGCTTATGTATCACAGCTCTGTGTTTGGGGTTGCTTTCTTTGTCAACTGAATTGTCCATTAGTGAGTATATTATATAAAATAACATAAAACGGAAATGCTTTTTCCAACAATATCATCGAAACATAATTTCTAATAATTAAGAAACAATATATGTTATATAATATAAGCAATGCAAGATAGAATATGTCAGATCAAACAAACACACCTTATCGATCGATATCTTTAGACAGTTCATTCACTAAAAAAAATAGAAATGTTCATCCAATTGAGTCGCAGAGCTATCAAGTCATGGAACAAATTGAGTCACTAAATAAGATCCCTTTACAAGATGAAAGAAATGTTCTCACAAATTCACTCAGTAATCTTACTCTACTTTCAATCGATGGAGGAGGAGTTCGTGGACTAATTGTTCTACATTGCCTAGCTAAATGGGAACAACAATATGGTTTCCGTACACCAGACTTATTCAACTGTTACAGTGGAACCAGTATAGGAGCAATCATTGTTTGTTTCTTTGCTTACATGAATTGGAGTGCACAAGAAGTACTGGATTACTTTAATGAAAAACAATTATTACAGAAATTTTTGCCTAAATCGTTATGGGATCGAATCTTTGGACTATTTCAGTGGAAACCTAAATATAATGACAGTCAACGGTTAGAAATCCTTTCTGATATTTTTGGAGACAAAACACTCAAAGAAACTAATAATCAAGTCTTGATAACTGGCTATGATCTAGTTAGAGAAAAGACTGTATATTTTACCAGTTTCGGAACCGGAAAACATTTTAATATCGTTGACACATTACTTGTTTCCAGTTCTGCACCTATCTATTTCTCAAGCGTCTACATTGACAAATTTTATTGCGAAAAACAAAAAATTATCCTTCACGCGGATTCAGGGCACTATGAACCAAGTGACAAGGAACAATCAGGGGGTGGATGTTGCGGTTTATGGGGTGTAGACGGAGGATTAACCTGCAATAATCCAAGTGATGTAATGGTTTTAGAACTATTAAAAATGATACCAAATGACATTAAAGTGATTTCTATTGGTTCCGGATTTACCAAAGAAACAATTAATCCATCTAACACCCAAGATTGGGGTATCTTTAGATGGCTATTCTCCGGTAGACTGCTTCAGAAAATTGCGAATGGAAGCGCTGATATTGCCCAAAAAAGATGTCACACTATTTTGGACATTTACCATAAAACCATACTAAAACATAAAAATATACAAAAATATTATATGCGGATCAACGGTGAAATCCAAAAAGACAACTGGCCACTAGATAATACGTGCCCCAGAAATCTTGAAGCATTACAAAACTATGGTGAAATATGGGCATGTAACCATGATGCGGAATTTTGCGAAATACTAAAAATACTCAAGAACCAATTTCAAACGTCTGCACCGGAATCCAGATATCCAATATCCCAAACAACAAAATCTTAACTGACATCTTTCGTATAAGGTGTCCTTGATGTAGAAAAAATTGATGAAGTATTTTTACAATTATTCATCAAACCTTTCTATAACTCTTTGGTTCAATATGACTAACAAAGATAAACGATTATTAATTGACGATTATTTGGACTTTCATCGTGAACTAGTTAAACAATACGGAAAACATAGTGTTGTCCTCTTACAAAACGGCAGTTTCTTTGAAATATATAACTATCGTTGCCCCGATGGCCCTAATATCTATAACTTGGCCGATCTTTTAAATATTCAAGTAAGTCGGAAAAATAAACAAATACTAGAAGTTGGCCGCAATAACTGGGAAATGGCTGGTTTCCCTCTTTGGGCTAAAGCTAAATTCGTTCAAATTTTACTCAACGCCGGTTATACTGTTGGAATTTATATTCAGAAAGAAGAAAATAAGGGTAAATTCATTAGAGTACTTGACGAAATTATTAGCCCCAGTACTAATTTAGACTATCTTCCTTCTGTTGATAATAATTATTTAGCTGCATTTTATATTGAAACCACTAGAACAGTCGCGCACGGTGATCATTATGTAATCGGAGCCAGTTTCATTGATCTTAGCACTGCAACAAATTATATAGGAGAAGCCGGAACAGGGTGTAAAACAACTAAGATAGATCCAGGTGGTGGACTAGATTGGGCATATAATTGTTTGAAGTTGTATAATCCCAAGGAAGTTGTTATTCATCTAAATGACAAAGCAGGAGTTTTGAACAAAGAACAAATTCTAACACATTTAGAACTAGAAATTGATGGACGGGCTACACATTTCTACCATAATGTAATAGATAATAAATACACACGAATAACCTTTCAAAATGAATTTCTTGACCGTGTCTTCCCTAATCATGGAATGTTAACCCCAATCGAATATCTTGGTCTAGAACGTTATTCGTCGGCACTAGTCAGTTACCTAATTGTCTTAGAATTCGCCAAGAGTCATCGAGTCAATCTTGTTGATAAAATTAATCGACCACAACTGATTGAAGCCAATGGGCGTCTAGTTTTAACCTTGAATAGTATCCATCAATTAGGAGTAGTACCAGATAAGAATATTGTCATTGGGCCCAATACTTGCCTTCTGTCAATTTTGAATAACTGTTCGACAGCTTTAGGCAAACGCAAATTTAAACATCAATTATTAAATCCAATCACCAATGTCGAAGTTTTGGAAAATCGATATAATTGGATTGACTTATTGAGGGCTGACAAAAAATATAGTAAAATTAAACCAATTCTGAACCAAGTGTTCGATATTGAAAGACTTCACCGAAGACTAACCTTGCAAATTCTTACTCCCAATGAATTTTATAATTTACACAAATCCAATTTAGCAATTATAAAATTAAACCAAACATTACAGAGACTAGCATGCCAAAATTTAACAATGGACGAACAAGTTGCATTAGAATTTAATACATATATTCAATTTTATAGTAGTTATTTACAACCGGAGGAAATTTGCAAATATAATTTGGGTGGTATGACCAGAAGTATTTTTGTTAAAGGTTGTTTTCCCGAAATCGATAATTTAGAAGAAGAAATTATTAGCATTAGCAATAAATTAGATGAATTCAGTGGCCAATTGAGCTTGATTATTGAAGGCAAGAAGGATATGTTAACCCTTGAAAATAATGATAAAGAGGGTTATTTTCTTACTTGTACTAACAAAAGAGCAGAAACATTAAAAGGTAAACTAACTAAAAATAATTGGAGTTTTCTCTATTCGGGAAGTGCACATCAGTATACAATTAAGAATTTTACCCTTAAATCTGGTGCAAGTAGTACTAAAATTTTTCATCATGATTTGAAAGAATGGGGAGAACAATTAGCAAGACTTCGGTTTAAAATGTGTGCACTTTCAAATACCCGATATCTTGAAGTACTCGGACTAATTGACACTGATTATCGACCTACTCTTCATAACGTTGCAGAATGGGTGGCACAACTCGACATTATAAAAACTCATGCAGAAAATGCTGATCACTTACGTTTAACAAGACCATGTCCAGAGTCAAGACATGATTACGATAAGAATGAGGGAGTCATAGGAAATGATAAGAGTGAAAAGTGTGGTGATACATCCCCTAGTTATTTACATATTGAAGAAATACGACATTTAATCGTCGAACAGTTACAACCACACCTCCCATATGTGACAAACAATGTAAATCTTGGTAATGGTTCGCCACATAATATCTTATGTTATGGATATAATGCCGTGGGTAAAACCACATTACAAAAGTCATTGGCTCTAGCAATTATTATGGCCCAAAGTGGAGGCTTTGTACCAGCCAAATCAATGAAGTTTCGACCATTTAGTCATCTTTTTACTAGGATCAGTAATGTAGATAATTTATTAAAAGGTCAGAGCTCGTATATGGTGGAGATGTTAGAACTTAATCATATACTCAAACATGCAAACAAGAACAGTTTTGTTTGTATTGATGAATTAGTCGCCAGTACAGAGAGTTATAGTGGCATTAGCACTGTTGTAGCAACACTTAAGTTATTACATGACCGTAATTGTTGTCTTTTTATGGCCACTCACTTACATGATTTAGCTAAAATGAAAAGAGTCACAAGTCTTTCAGGATTAGTAATTAAACACCTGGAAGTAAATTATGACGAAAATAGAAAAATATTGGTATATGATCGAAAATTAAAAAACGGTGAAGGTACACACTTATACGGATTGGAGGTTAGCAAGTACTTGGGTTTACCGGAAGAATTTATGTCTCTGGCCTTTGAAGTGCGAAATGAAATCCTAAATAAAGAAGGTGAACTTGCCATTCTTAATACCAAGACCAGTACTTATAACCCACGAGTAGTGGTTGATCGCTGCGAAATTTGTACTATCAAAGGTAAAGATGCTGGTCATTTACATACACATCATATCCAATTTCAATGTGATGCAGATAAAGATGGCAACTTTGAGCACTTTCACAAGAATGTTGACCATAATTTAGTGGTCCTATGTGAGTCATGTCATCACTCCGTACACTCAGGGAAAATTACTATAGGGGGGTTTCAAATGACTTCCCATGGTCGAATTTTGAACTATACTCACAATACAGAAATAGTTTCTAACGAAATTGTTGATGAGTTCGCCGAAAAGAGTTCAGAGAAAGAAACTATGCCTATGATACCCGAGATTATTGATCAACCACGATTAGTGGAAAGTGATGAAGTTAAAGATTTGATGGAACAAGATGGTGATCTTTTTAAGTATATCAAAGAGACCTTGAAGACAATTGGCTATAAACGAGGGTATAAAAAATTGTTGATAGAGCGGATACAAGCAGATAAGGGTATCAAAATGGATTACAAGCGACTTCAGAAAATTTTAGTCTAGAAAAGGGCTTAGATCTATTTTTGGTGGATGAAAGTTACACCTCTTTAACTTGTGGAATGTGTGGTCGTGTGAAACGTAAAAGCGAGTTAGGAGGCAACAAAGTTTACAATTGTAAGAAGTCGGTTGGTGGTTGTGACGTAGTTCCAGACCGTGACGTAAATGGTGCTCGAAATATCCTAATAAAAAATTTAAAACATAAAACGAAGATAAGCTTAAAAAGGCGCAAGAAAGTTTTGTTGAAATTGCGAACTAAGTAATTAGGTTAACTTGGCGTCGGTCCAGGCCAAGTATAAAAACTCGAGTTCTTGGTAATTAGTTACTAATAGCTTCTGGAACGGTGATGTTCAACCTAAATTGTGAGTGGTTTTCCTTAGATTTTCAAATCGATAATTTTTCTTAAATATTGGAAGTTTTTGGCGATACGGATGCAACGTTATTAAACAGAGAGATTTCTAGTTCCATTATTGCGATTCATTACGAAAAGAAATTGACCATATTTCAACTCTTTCATGACCTATAATAGGTCATGAAAAAATTGAAATATTATTTTACATAGTAAAGATATGAACTCTATCAGAACGTATTACGTTTGTCCCAGGTGTAATTACAAGACCCCAAATAAAGTTGACATGAAACGACATTTATACAGAGAACGTATTTGCAGTAACGAGAATAATCTGGATCTGACAGACGAAATAAGGGAAATGGTCCTTAATCATCATAAATACTACCCACCAAAAACAGAGACACCCATCAACCAATTACAATCAAAACAAGTTCTTGCAACTACAGATATTAATCAAGATATTCCTGAGCCTAACAATGCTCAAATAACTGGTAGAACCACACAGAATGTAGTGAGCTTTCAAGAACCCGATATTAATACTATAAATGGCATTAATCCATTAATAAAACAATCTGCATGTGGTAAAAACGTTTGGGTCTTATATGCCAAGTATGATGGAAATCGGTCACCTATTAGGGTTATTATTGAAAATGGTTGTCGAAAAATGCACCTATTTGATTTTATTTCAGCCTTGACTGGATGTACAACAAAAGATATTCTCAATGAGTGGGCAGAAATTATAAAAAGTTTAGCAATACTAGAAAATTCTCATATTCTTACGAAAATAAGAACATCAAAAATTAGGTTTCCTGAATTAGAAGAACCGAGATTATCAACAGATGATTCTATGGTTATAGATATCTATCAAGCCACCAAAGTCGCACTCGCAATTGGAAGAAAGGCCAATTGGTTAACCGAGATATTAGTATCACATGGTAATCGATTCATGAATAGAGACCTCCCCAAACCTGATGATCTGGAATATATGTACATAGCACAAAGTTTAATCGATGAATATGAACCAGACGACTTTTTAAGATTATGGGCTGAGGAGTTTTTGGTTAATACATTAGAGGCCAGAGAACAACAGGCTATCAGTAAATCTGAGAATATTACGACATCTATAACTCCAACTGTTTCAGCGGTTATCGAAGAGTCGAATATTATACAAGAAACTGCTAGAGTTAGAGCTAGAGTTAGAACTAAGGGTCGGCGAAGTCAAAGTGCCAGACCATATCGCTCACGTTCAAGAGCCAGGGAACGTAGTGTTAACCTTAATATAATTGGTTGCCTTTATATGTATGAATTGATTCTAGTCTATGAGACACGTGAGGAAAGCATCAGTTATTTAAAATCAATTAATGTTAATATTGATAACTTAGACTGTTCGGTTATTATCTGTAAGAATGATCTGGGTGGTAGAAAGTTAGTTAAGATTGGTAAAACAGAACTCTGCAGTATGGGGAGACAAGTTGATTATATTAACGGTCTGTGCCAATTATATGACCTAGATCTCACGGCTAGGGTACAATATGATATCAATTTTATTGCGAGACTTGGTGATATTGAGGATGAGGTAAAGACAAAATTATTTACCGCGGATAGAGTGGGCTTAGTAAAATCAGACGGTCAAATTTCGCGTCCAAACGAAGT
>Ga0180437_10004271_pt1 | contig 20455 bp, 17 predicted proteins | sample SS_ome_4_FD_132410 | JGI IMG/M metagenome (GOLD analysis project Ga0180437, IMG submission 132410) | Hypersaline lake sediment archaeal communities from the Salton Sea, California, USA - SS_3_D_1 metaG | ecosystem: Environmental > Aquatic > Non-marine Saline and Alkaline > Hypersaline >... | reverse complement strand
CGTCTCGCTCTCGGTGGCCGTGATCCTATTCGAGGGCGGCTTGAGTCTGCAGATGGGCGAGTTGCGGGAGACCGGCCGCGCGGTGATCGGGCTGGTCACCGTCGGCGTTGTGACCACCTGGCTGCTGACGGCCGCGGCGGCCCGGTGGGTGCTGGATTCCTCGCCCGCCTTAGCCGTGTTGACCGGCGCCGTCTTGGTTGTGAGCGGCCCGACGGTCATCGTGCCGTTGTTGCGGCACGTCCGCCCGGTCCGCCGGATAGGCTCGATCGTCAAGTGGGAGGGAATCGTCAACGACCCGATCGGTGCCGTCCTGGCAGTGCTCGTGTTTGCGGCGGTGCGGATCGGCGGGCTCCAAGAGGCGGCCGCTTCGATGCTGGGCGGCATGGCCGCCACCGTGGCCGTCGGCGCCGGAATCGCCGCGGTCACGGCGTGGGCGCTGGTGCAATTGCTGAAGCGCTATTGGGTGCCTGACTTCCTGCAAAATGCCGTCTTTCTGGCCGCGGTAATCGTCGCGTTTACCGCCTCCAACTCGCTGAGGGAAGAATCGGGGCTGATCACGGTCACGGTACTGGGGATCATCCTGGCCAACCAGAAGGCGGTCGCCATCAAGCACGTGGTCGAGTTCAAGGAAAACCTCCGCGTGCTGCTGATCTCCGTGCTGTTTATTGTGCTGGCGTCCCGGCTGCAGTTGACCGAGTTGACCGCGCTCGGTTTCCAGGGCATCGCTTTCCTGGCCGCGTTACTGTTGTTGGTTCGCCCGGCCGCGGTCTTTCTCTCCACCGTGGGGGCCGGTTTGCAGTGGCGGGAGCGGCTGTTCCTGGCGTGGATCGCCCCGCGGGGCATCGTGGCGGCGGCCGTCTCCTCGGTCTTTGCGCTGGAATTGGCCGATTCCGGACAGGTCGTCGGCGTCAAGGAACTCGTGCCAGTGACCTTTCTGGTCATCGTCGGCACGGTGACGGTCTACGGTCTGACGGCCGCCCCGTTGGCCCGGTGGCTAAAGATCGCCGACCCCGACCCGCAAGGAATCCTCTTCGCCGGCGCCGCGCCGTTCGTGCAAGCGATTGCCGAGGCCGTGCAGAAGGCCGGTTTCGACGTGCTGCTGATCGACACGAACCACCGCAACATCGCCGCCGCCCGGATGTCCGGACTGCCCACCTGCTGGGCCAACGTGCTTTCGGAGTACGTCCGGGAAGAGATCGACCTGGGCGGGATCGGCCGGCTGGCGGCGATGACGCCCAACGACGTGGTCAACGCCCTGGCCGCCCAACAGTTCAGTGAGTTCTTCGGCCGGGCCGGCGTGTATCAGCTTGCCCCGAAAACGGCCGAAGCAGACCGCCGGGACCCGGTTTCGGCGGACCGGCTGGGCCGCGTGATGTTCGGCCCCGAGGTCGGTTACGGGCGATTGGCTCAGCGCCATGCGGCCGGGGCGGTGGTGAAGACGACTGGTCTGAGCGACGAGTTCGACTACGACGCCTTCCGCCGCCACTACGGGGATTCGGCGATCGCGCTGATGGTGATCGAAGAGAACGGCACGTTGACCCTCGGTGCGGAAGACCAGCCGCTGGCGCCACGACCGGGACAGACTTTGATCGCCCTGGTGGATCCGGTAGAAGAGGACACGTCCTCTCAAGACGTGTTTTGAAATAGGTACGACGGCTCTCCGAAGCCGTCGATGCGCCAGATAACGGCCGCGAATCGACGGGCTCGGAGGCCCGTCGTACAAGTCGATTCTGGATTTCAAAACACGTTCTCAGCCGCCGTCCGGCTGGCCCATCGCGTCGAGTTCCGTTTGCAGCATGTTCAGAAGCGTCTGCAGGAACGCGACGACCATCGGCCCGACGAAGATCCCAATCGGTCCCAGGGCCTGCACGCCGCCCAACACGCTCAACAGGGCCAGCAGCGGATGGAGGTTCGAGCGGCCGTGCAGGATGATCGGCTTGATGAGATTGTCGGCCAGGGAGACGACGACTACGCAGTAGATGGCCAACAAGGCTGCCGCCCCCGTTCGGCCGTCGTGAAAATAGAGCCACAGACAAGCCGGCACCCAAACGATCGTGGTTCCCACGAACGGCACCATGGCGAACAGCATTGCCAGCACGGTCAGCAGAAACACCATCGGCACGCCGGCAAAGAAGAATCCGATCCCCGCCAGCAGCCCTTGCACGAACGCCGAAAGCGCCGTGGCGACGACGACGGCCCGGGTCATGTCGTCAAACCGTTCGATGAGTTGCTCTTCGTATTTGTCGTCCAGCGGCGAAAGACGCATCACGGTCCGGACCATCCCGGGACCATCGGCCAGAAAGTAATAAAGCGCAATGATCATCACCCCCAAGCCGATGACCGTCCGGCCGAGATACTGCGTCGTGCTGAGCGCCAACGGGGCCAGCCACTCCTGGATCTTCACGACGATGGTCTTCTGGAGGTCCTCGGCCGAGAAATCCACGCCGACCCGGTTGGCCGTGTCGACGACTGTTTTGGCGAGCAACTGCGGATCGAGCCCGGAGAAATCCTCGTTCTGATAGAGCTTGATGCCTTCGAGGGTCGCCGGCACGAGAATCAGCAGCACGGGCACCAGCAGGATCAGCAGAATGGCCGCCGTGGTCAATCCGGCCGCCAGCCGGTCGCGCCCCCGACACTTGGCGATGAACCAGCGGTGCAACGGGCCGAACATGATCACCAACAGAACCGCCAGGAACAACGGCAGCAGAAAATTGGCCATCACCTGGAAGAACAATCCGGCAATCACCAGCAGGATCGCCACCAGGACCACGAAGGAGACGATACGGGACACGGCAACTCTCCTGGGGAAAAAGGAGGGCTTCCTGACGGTCACGGACTCTTTTGGGGGGGGGCGTCGGTAATCCCCGCCGGGACAGCGACATGTTACTGGCAGTATACCTCCACTACTACAGCGCAAAACCCCACCTGCCCGCCGGCACAGGCCACGTCTCGTCGGCTTGCATCGCGACAAACGACAATCGCTCTTGCTGCACCGGGCGCAGATTCCTATACTGCTCCACCCGCCGATCTGCACCGGCGGCCGGTGAATGTACGCAACTCAAAACGAAGTAACGGTTTACGGAGAAACCGCAATGCCAAATGCCCATGCTGATGACGCTGTTCTGCGCGCCCGAAAGCGCAAGGCTCGCCTGGGGATGATCGTCGGCGGCCTGGTGGTCGTGGCCGTCGCCATCATCGTCCGGTCCTATTGGGGCGCGGAGCCGGCCAATGCCGATCCGCCCGCGCAGCGGCCGGCCGCACGTCCCGCACCACCCAAGACGCAAGCCGCCCGGCCCGCAGCGTCCAAGGCGGCCGCTCCCGACGAGAAGGCCCGATTGAAGGTCCTGGCCACGGTCAACGGCCGACAAATCAGCCGCCAGGTGCTCGGGCGCGAGTGTCTGCGGCGCTACGGCGAGGCGGTCCTGGAAGGCCTGGTCAACCGGTTTCTAATCACCCAGGAGTGCCAGCGACGGGGAATTTCGATCACCCGGGCGAACGTGGACGCCGAGATCACGCGGATGGCCCAACGCTTCTCGATCCCCAGGGACGAATGGCTGAAGATGCTCCAGAAGGAACGGGGAATCAGCCCGGCCCAGTACGCCAACGACCTGATTTGGCCCATTCTGGCCCTGCGCCGATTGGCGGGCGAAAGACTGAAGGTTACGCCCGAGGAACTGCAGCAGGAATTCGACGTGAAGTATGGTCCGTCGGTCGACGCTCGCATGATCTCCTGCAAGACGCTGGACAAGGCCCAACAGGTCCACGCGCAGTTGCTGGCCCATCCCGATCAGTTCAGCAAGCTGGCCAAGCAGTATTCGGAGGACGCCCCCAGCGCCAGCGCGGGCGGCCGGATTGCGCCCATCCGGAAGCATTGCACGTTTCCCGAGGTCGAACAGGCGGCCTTCACCATGAAGGACGGCGAGATCTCGAAAGTCATTCCCGCCGGCGGACAGTACGTCATTCTGCAGCGCAACCGGCTGCTGCCCGGCGCCAGGGCCGTCAATCACGAAGAGGTCGCCCCCCGGCTGGAAGAAATGGTCCGCGACCGGAAGCTGCGTTCGGTGGCCAAGGACGTTTTTCGCCAGTTGCAGGATCAGGCGAAAGTGGTCAACGTGATGAACGATCCGGTCAAGAGCCGCACGATGCCGGGCGTGGCCGCCACGGTCAACGGTCTGCAGATTACAATCGACGAGCTGGCCGAGGCGTGCATCGAGCGTCACGGCCGGGAAGTGCTGGAGGGAACGATCAACCGCACACTGCTGGAACAGGCCTGCCAGAAACGCAAGATCACGATCACCCAGGCGGAGATCGACGCCGAGATCACCCGGGCCGCCGCCGAATCGCTTCCGCTTAAGGATGGAAAACCGGACGTTGCCGCCTGGCTGAAAATGGTCACCGAACAGCAAGGCGTTTCGGTCGACGTCTACTGCCACGACGCCGTCTGGCCCACGATCGCTTTGAAGAAGCTGGTCGGCAATACGGTCAAGGTGACCGCGGAGGATTTGCAGAAGGGCTTCGAAGCGAACTACGGTCCGCGGGTGCGTTGTCGGGCCATCGTGATGAACGATCTCCGCCGCGCCCAGCGCGTCTGGGAAATGGCCCGAGACAACCCGACCATCGAGTATTTCGGCGAGTTGGCCGTGGAATACTCGATCGAGCCGGGCAGCCGCGCGTTGCGGGGCGAGGTGCCGCCGATCAAGAAGCACGGCGGGCAACCCGTGCTGGAGGAACAGGCCTTTGCACTGAAGCCGGGCGAGCTGTCGAGCATCGTGCAACTCGGCGATCAGTACGTGATCCTGTTCTGCGAGGGCTACACCAAGCCGGTGCAAGTCGAGATGGCCGCCGTACGCGATCTGATGCACAAGGATATCCGCGATAAGAAGATGCGGGTGGCCATGGCGAAATACTTTCACCACCTGCAGGATACCGCTACCATCGACAACCTCTTGACCGGCACCACCCACCGTCCGAAGCCGGCCGCAGGTCCCGAGGCGCCGCCGGTTGCGTCAAGACCGCGCCAGTTGCCGACGAAGCGGTAATCAGGCTATCTCCACCTCGCATTTCTCACCTCAGGGTGCCACTGCTTCGAAGAAGCAGTGTCTCTGTGAGGACTCGCGGCCGGTACTGCTTCCGCGAAGCAGTAGCACACCCTCAGGGTCGAATTCTGGCTGGCACCACGTGCAGGTTACCGCGTTTTCACGTCGCCCACGGTCACCCGCTCGTACAGCCACACGCCGGCGTGTCGCTCCAATCGCGCTTGAGCAGCCTGTGGACCGTACGGCGGAAGCCCGCAATACTCCACGCACTTCCGCGTTGCCCGGCGACGACGCTCGATGCGCTGCCCGCGCGTCTCGTTCTCCGGCTCGGCGCGCATCAACTCCTGAAACTCGCGAAGCAACTCGCTTCTGGTTTCCTTGACGGCGGCCATCTCCGCAATGCGGGCCTCGCTAAGCTCCTTAGGCTTCGCGTAATGGTCGCCCAGCAGCAGATCCAGTCGGCCGTCACCGTTGAAATCGGCGGCACAAATAGAGTAGAAGTAGACTGGCCTCTGCCGCTGCTCGAGGGGCTCGTCTTCGATCGAGGCCCGGTCGTCCATTGAAACGAGGATCTGCGGCGGCTGCAAGACGGGCCGGCCCTTCTGAGCCGTGTTGCGATACCAGACAACGTCTTGACGACAGCCGATCAGCAGGTCGTCGCGGCCGTCGCCGTCCCAGTCGGCCACACACGGCGGGACTCGGCCCGAGGGAATCGGCTTCCCGCCGACCGTGATGGGCAGGGCATCGCCGAACACGGGCCGCCGCCGCGTCCCTTCATTCGGCACCAGGCAGTAGCTCCCGCGGCCGAACAACAAGTCCAGGTCGCCGTCCTCGTCCCAGTCGTGGCTAAACACGGTTGCGTTATACCGCAGCGCCCGGTTCCACGGGAAGACGCGCCCCATCTGTACCTCACCGTGCTTGTTCTCCAGCATCTCCGCTTCGGCAAACGTGCCATCCGCCTTGCGGCGGAAGAGATAGATCAGGCCCTCGACGAACGAACCGCTGAGAATATCCGTGCGGCCGTCACCATCGAAATCGATCAACTGGGGTGTAAACCCGACCGCGCATCCGGAAGGAACGCGGGCAAGGCTTCCTTCCGCGGTGAACCACTCGAACGTATCGAACCTCGGCCAGGCGTTGGTGCCCCGGTTGCGGTAGATGCGAAGCCGGCCGTCGTGCAACTGACCTACCAGCAGATCATTGACTCCGTCTTCGTCGAAGTCGCCCACGAATGGCGAGGCGAAACCGTCCACGTCGATCGGTCGGCCGCCCGCGACGATGCGCACCGGGGGAGCCAGATCCGCCGCCCGCAATGGCGGAGACGGCTCGGCAAGCTTTGGCTCCACAGAAGCCGCGGCACGCTCAACCTCGACCGCAGGCGGCTCCTGGGCGGCACCAACCCGAGCTGGCGGAGGCTGCTTCTGCGTCGCGTCGACCGCGGCGGCGTCGGCCGGCCGCTCGGCGACGGTGGCCAGACCGACCAGCACGGTCGCGATGCTGCCCGCCAGCCCCGTTGCCGCCACCGCCCGGAAGCCGACACGCAACGAGTGGTCTCGCGAGCCGTCCAGGATCCGCACGATCCGCCGTCCCAAGAGCGATTTCAGCGAGACGATGCCCACGCCGGCCGGCAACGGGCGCGGCTGGAACTGTTCAGCCAGATCGACCAACCGCCGGGCGTACCCGCGCCGATCGAGCCCGCAGTCGACCACGTAATCGTCACACACGTCTTCCGCCGCACGGACCATTCGATGCACCAGCAGCCACACCAGTGGCTGAAAGAACAGCACGGCCACGCCGGCTCGGCCGAGCAGGTTCCAGAGGTGGTCGCGGCGGGCCAGATGCGCCAATTCGTGCACGAGCACGTCGGCGTCGCCTTCGCCTTCCGTCGTCTCGCCCTCCGGCAGCAGGATCACCGGCCGCACGAGCCCAACCAGACACGGACCGGTAACCAGCGCGCTCTGGCGGAGCAAAGGCGGCCGCAGGGCAAACCGCGCGGCCATGGCGCGACACCGGGCCGCCGTGCCCGAGTCCACTTCGCACGCCGAAGCGACCAGACGCATCATGCCACGGTGGGCCGCCAACAAACGCATCAACATCCAACACGAACCGATCAGCCACGCCGACGCCAGCAGGCAGAGCACCCATTTCGTCACGCTTTGCTTCGACGCCCGCAGAGCAGCCTGCGGCACAGCGGACTCGCTTCCTTGAGGAACCATCTCTGTCCGCCCGACGAAGGAAGTCGGCCGACCATCATTGACGAGCGGGGATGCCGAAGCCGCCGTTCCGTCGTCCGTCTCCAACTCGACGGCTGTCCGATTGCCCGATGCTGCGCGGGCGTGCCTAGCGTCGAAGCACGGTCGTTCGGCCGCGGGAAGATCGTCCAGGCGCGCTAAGGATCGCCCGCGGTCATTTTCGTGCCGCGAGACCTCGCCGGGCAACTTGAGGCCGAAACCTTGCAGCCCCCAGGCCCCCAACAACAACCACGCCACCGGACAAAGGACCACCGCCGACAGCGTCGTTCGATAGACGACCGACTGGGTGGCGGCCCCCTTCCGTCGCACAAGGCGACCGGTCACGAGCCCCAGGCCGATCAGCGCCGTTGACTGCAGCAGCACGGCGAGGCCGAACTGCACACCGCTCTGGGAGAGCCTGATGAACCACTCGGATAAGTGTTCCCAAAACATGATCCTGTGCCTCCCCTAGTCAGTCTCTTTCTTGTCGATCAGTTTGCGGATCTCTGCGAGTTCCTCGCCGGAGACCCCTTCATTCTCCAGCAGATAGGCAACCAGTCCGGCCGCCGACCCGCTGAATACGCGGTCGACCAGTTCCCGCGTCGCACCGCGCTTCACACGATCTTCGCGCACCAGAGGATAGAAGACGAACGTCCGGTTCTCCACGTCGTGCGCCACGGCCCCTTTCGCTTCCAGCTTGCGCAAAAGCGTCTGGACCGTGCTATGGGCGATCGGCTGCTGCCGGTTCAACGCCTCGGTGATCTCCCGCGCGTTGGCCCGGCCTTTCTCCCAAAGCACCTGAACAATCTTCAACTGAACGCGTCCCAGCCTTGGGCTGCTCATAACCTCCACCCCGCTATATCAACACCGGCCGTTGAGTGAACGATGGTAAATTTACCATGATAAACGCTTTCTGTCAACGCCGCTGGTGCAGGAATCACGAAAAAAACCTTCGGAACCGTCGTAGGGTGGGTCGAGCGCAGCGAGCCCCACCTCTGTGGGGACGGATGAGTGGGGACGGATGAGCGTGGAAGTGCAGCGAGCCCTCCAAGGTCTGCTCATTTCGCTGGTGGGGCTCGCTTCGCTCGACCCGCCCTACTTCTGCCTCTATTCTCCCCATTCAGGATCATCGTAACCGGGCGTTGGATCTTCCGTGCCCCAGTCGGGCGTGTACTCTCCCAGACTCACGAAGCGATGAAAGGAAGACCACCGCCAATCGCGGACGCTTTGCACGTGTCCATGCTTCTTGGGGTTCCAGTGAACGTAATCCACGCAACGTTTCAGGTCAGCCTCGTCGCGCACGGTACGTTCCCAATACCGCCGTTGCCAAATGCCACGTTCAGAATGCCGCAGCCGGGAGGCGCTGAGTGCAACTTCCGAACCGCCCCCCTTCAGGTATCGCCGCGTAAATTCCTCCTTGATCCGCTTCCAACGAATCGGATATCGCGCATCTTCGGGCGGGAGTGTCCAAACCGTGTGAAGATGATCCGGCAACAGCACGATGGCCACCAGGTGGAAAGGCCAGTCGTTTCGGACTTTAGCGATGGCCTCCCGGAGGCAGCGACGAGCCAGACCGGTGCACAAGATGGGCCGACGATGATGCGCCACGAGCGTGAAGAAATAGGTTCCGCCCGGCACGTACCAGCGTCGATAGTCAGGCATAACGCCAAGTCCTTGTCGGTCGGTGGGGCTCGCTTCGCTCGACCCACCCTACTTCTCCCGGCCCTCCTGCTTTCCGTAGAACCGCGAGAGATTGATACCGCCGCGAAGCTCTTCCTCCAGCAGTTTCAGGCGGACTTCCATCCGCTCGACCTTCCGCTGGAGCATGGGAAGGACGTGTCGTTGCATGTCCTCGGGCTTGGGACGTGGCACGCCGGGATAGCCCAAATGCCGAGCCAGCGCCGAGAAAAGGTAGAGTGGGTCTTTACGCCGGTTGGCCAGGGCGATCTTGCCTTCCTTCTCGCCGAACAATGCCGGCTTCTCCATGTCCGGATGCGACTGCCGGTACAACTCGCTGCGGACGTAGATCATGTCGGCAAAGTCGACCAGACCAATCTGGCGGCGGACCGTCAGGATCCACTCCCGCCAGTCGTCGTCGTAGATCGGATCGCCAGCCATCGCCTCCAGGCCGGGATCGTAGCCCAGCCGGTTGCGGCAAAGGGCCTCGAACTGGTAGAGAAAGGCGCCTTGACGCGGTGGGGTCGTGGCACGATATTCGGCTTCGCGCTGGAGGACCTCCAGGGCGACACGGAAATCGAATCGGCCTTCCGCCTTCTCGGCCTCGGCCACGATGTAGGTCTGAAACGGCGTGAAATAGTGGGGCAGCCGGGCCATGGCCGTGGCAAAACCACCCGTCATCCGCAACTCGCTGGCCATGAAATCCAGCGCGTAAGGCAAGCCCGTGGTGGCCAGGACTTCGTGGCGAATGGAACCCAGCAGTTCCTGCGTCGAGTAGCTCTGCTGCATCCGCTCGCGCAACGTGCGGAAGAAGTAGGCCTGTTCGACGTATTCGTCACGATCGAGCATCAGTCCGCTGCCGCCAAAACAACCACCGCTATACGCCGCGTGGCCGCGGCGGCTAAACACAACTACCCACTAACCACTACCCACTAACCACTACCCACTAACCACTACCCACTAACCACTATCTACTAACCACTATCCACTAACCACGCTCACAATGTCCAACCTTCCCGATACTCCCGCTTGATCAACCGGTCCGCCTCGGGGCAGTTCGTCGCCTTGAGTTTCTCGGCGTCCCACTCAAGCCGCTGGCCGATACGGTAGCTCACGCTGCCCAGCAGGGCGGCCTCGGTCAACGGGCCGGAATAGCCGAAGTTGCACGTCGTCGGGCCGCCCGTCTTGCAGGCCCGCACCCATTCGGCGTGGTGGCCGATCGACTTGGGGATCGTCGGCTCGGGCGGCTGAAAGTCGTTGAACTCGGCCTCCGGCAAGAGCTTCTTGCTGGAGTAGTTGGCCAACAGCATTCCCTTACGGCCGATGAACAACACGGCCGAGCCCCAGTCGGGAACGTTCCGCTCCTGCAAGATCGGCGGCTTCTTGCCCCCGTCGTACCAGGTGAGCTTGACTGGCGGCAGGTCGCCTCGGGCGGGAAACTCGTAGCGGACGATCATCCACTGGTGGCACGATTCCGGATGCACCGGCTGAGAACCTTCCGCCTCGACCGTGGTCGGATACTTCAGGTCCAACGCCCAGTAGGCCAGGTCGACGTAGTGGCAGAAGAAATCACCCAGCCCGCCGTTGGCAAAGTCCCACCAGCCGCGCCAGCGGAACGGCACATAGCACGGATGGTATGGCCGATTGGGGGCCGGGCCGAGCCAGAGGTCCCAATCCAATCCCGGCGGCACGGGCGGGGTGTCGGTCGGCCGATCGCCGCCGCTGTAGCGCGTGTTGACCCAGACGTGGACCTCGTCGACCACCCCGATCGCACCCGAGCGGACTAGCTCGACCACCCGGCGGTAATTGTCCCCGGCGTGGATCTGCGTGCCCATTTGGGTTACCAGTCCGTTCTCTTTGGCCACGTCGGCCATCATGCGGGCCTCGTAGACGTTGTGGGTCAGCGGCTTCTCGCAGTAGCAGTGCTTGCCCAGCTTCATGGCCATCACGCCCGCCGGGGCATGCGTGTGGTCGGGCGTGCCGACCACCACGGCGTCGATCTGCTTGTGCATCTGGTCGAGCATCTTGCGAAAATCGCGAAACTTCTTGGCTTGCGGAAACTGCGTGAAGCCCCTCTTCGCATGATTTTCGTCCACGTCGCACAGCGCCACGATGTTCTCGCTCTTCACGCCGCTCAGATCGGCGTAGCCGCGGCCGCCGCAACCGACGACCGCGATATTGAGCTTCTCGTTGGGCGACTGGTCGGCGGCTCGGACGCTCCGTCCTCGGCCGGTCCAAACGGCGACGCCGGCCAGGGCCGTATTGCGCAACATTTCGCGACGGGTCGGTCGGTTCGACATGGCGTGGTTCTCCTGTGGGGGGGCTTGAGGTCGAGTGTGGTGCCCATTATGCTAACCTGTGCGGCCCGGCCGTGCAATCTCCCGTCTCTTGCCACACTTTCCGTTGCAGACCGAAACCAACGTGGATCCGACCGCCGACGATCTGGCCACCGTGCTGGCCCGACACGCGATCGAGTTGCCCGAGCCGCAGGTGACACGGCTGGAGCAATACTGCCGCTACCGATGGGAGTGGAACACCAAGGTAAACCTCACGCGGCACCTCACCTTTGAGCGGTTCGTCGTCCGAGACCTCGTCGACAGCCTCAAGTTCGCCGAGTTTCTCCGGCCGGGCGAGAAGATCCTCGACGTGGGCACCGGCAACGGCGTGCCGGGGGTGGTGCTGGCGATCATCCGCGAGGACCTCGACGTGTGGCTGAGCGAATCGGTCGGCAAGCGTGCCCGGGCGGTGGCCGACATCGTCCGCCGGCTGGGGCTCGACGTGTCCGTCCATCACGGCCGGGCGGAAGAACTCCTGGCCGACCAGCGATTCGACACCCTGGTAATCCGCGCGGTGGCCAAGCTGCGGAAGCTGCTCGGCTGGTTCGCGCCCCACTGGGACGCGTTCGACCGGATCCTGCTGGTCAAAGGCCCTTCCTGGGTGGACGAGCGCGGCGAGGCCCGGCACTACGGGCTGTTGAAAGGGCTGGCGCTGCGTAGGCTGGCCAGTTATCCGCTGCCGGGCACCACGTCGCAAAGCGTGCTGTTGCAGATCCGGCCGCAATGAAGCCCCGCTCACCGGTCGCGGCCTTGCGCCCCTCTGTCGTGGTAGTTTTGGTCCTTTTCGGCAGATTGGGCGTCAAATCCGTTGACGCGATCCGATAACTGTGTTAGTAGTACTAGTGCAGTTGCTCAATGCGAGGTGACCATGGAATTTCGGATTGATACCTCGAACCGGCTGCCGATCTACCGGCAGTTGCGAAACCAGTTCCGCGAGGCGGTGGCGCGCGGAAATCTGCGGCCGCAGCAGCGGCTGCCCTCGGTTCGCGAGCTGTCGCGGACCCTGGTGGTCAATCCGAACACGACCAAGCCCGATGTGCCTGCCAAGCCGGACGTGCCTGCCGAGCCGGACGTGATCGTCACCCAACGGCTGACGAAACACTACGGCCGCAAGTGCGTCGTCAACTCGGTCAACCTGCGTATTCCCCGGGGCTCGATGTACGAACTACTGGGCCGCAACGGAGCCGGACCGGATTCTACTCCACGGCCCCGGCGACCAGCGGCGCACGTATCCGATTCCCGAAGAAATCCGCGACGTCCGGATCAACTTCTACGAATTGAGCGATTCGACCGCGCAGATGCACACAACCCGACGTTCCTCGTCAGAAGTCGTTAAGCACGTGTTGCTGTGGGTCGACGTACAAGGGGGCGTAATCCGCCGGGAGGAAGTCGAGACGGGCCAATCCTCCATCTTCAACACCACCGGCACGTTGGCCACGGTGCTCTCATTGGGGGTTCCCGTCCCGGCCCTCACGACGCCGATCTCCGCCTTCGTATTTCCGCTGTATGAACTCTGGTCGGGCGAGGCGCCGAATTATCCTACGGCCGTGGCCAAGACGCTCTCGGCCTGCTGGCCGCCGCTGCTGGCGCTGAATCTGCTGGGCATTGCCCTGGCGTGGTGGTGCTACCGGCGACAACTCCGGTTCGGTCAGCCGCGGGTTTGGCCCTGGACTCTGTTTGTCCTTTTTTTCGGCGTGCGGGCGCTTTTGGCGTACCTTTTCCACCGCGGCTGGCCGGTCCGGGAAGTGTGTCCAAGTTGCCGTCAACCGGCCCCAAGGGACCGCGAGGTGTGCTTCTCCTGCGACGAGCCATTTCCAGAGCCTGCCCCCAAGGGTACGGAGGTCCTCGTTTGAGGTCGCGAATCACTCATCGGCGGTGTCTCCACCCCGCTGCTGCGCTCCTGGCTTGGGCATGCGGCGGGTCGAGATGTGCTCATAAATCGCAACCTCTTTTGAAACAACACGTTATGGTGTCATTGAAGACGCCGAGCGTCTGCAAGCGGTTGGTTCTGGGATAGACAGACGCTCGCGTCGCTTACCGGCGAGCTTCACACACACACCAGATTTTTTGGGGGGACGCTTGACTTCCTGGGGTATGTAATTATATTAGAAGGTTTAGGATGTTTAGGCTGTTTGAGAAGGTTAGTCAGCGCGTGCTGAAGCTTGAACGGCCGTTCTGTGAGATCCCAGGAGAGACGAGCATCATGAGAAGTCTGACCATTATCCTGAGCGTGGCCCTGGCCACCATCCTGTGCCTCGATCTGACCAGTGCCCAGGCGACGACTGCGACCGTAACGCGGCTGAAGGCCTACCCGGACCAGGTCCCCGACGAGCAAATCCCCCGCAACAACCTGGGAGACTCTCCATTCGGGTGGGGCCCTCACTCATGGCAAGGCCCCGAATCGGGCAAGAGCAACTTCCACGTGTGGTACGACGGTTCCGGCGGAACGACATTCTGGAACCTTCTTTTCGGCGACGATGCGGTGACGGTTTCTCAGCTGCAATCGCTCAGCTATTGGACCAAGAAGGAGACAGCCATTCCCGAGTCTCAGGACTGGTGGATGACGATCTATACGGCCCCGGAAGGCGACGCCGGCGATTCGGGCACATGGTACCGAAGTCGGCTGCACGGCAACTACAACCACGTCTCCAGCGGCGACTGGGAGTTCTGGACCACCGACGATGACAGTCTGATGTTCCGCGATTCGCGGCGCGGCGGCGGCCATATGTCGCTGGCCGACATCGCCGGCGGAAACACGGCCGTGTCGCCCGGCGGTTGGGACTACAGCAACGAAATCATCCGCTCGATCACGATCCAAACCGACAGCGGCTGGGACGGCTTCGACGGCTACGTGGACGGTCTGACGATCGCCCTGAATGACGGCAGTGTCGGAGAGGTCGATCTGTGCGCGGTCCCCGAAGCCTCCAGCATCGTCATTTGGTCGCTGTTGGGCGGCCTGGGCATAGCGATCGCGTGGTTCCGGCGCCGCAGGGCAGCCTAGCGAAGCCTTAATTCAAGCAACGAGAATTCAGGAGCCGCCAGGTGCGGCTCCTTTTCTTGCGCTACTGCGTTCGCCAGAACCCGGGCACGAACAGGACCAGGATGACAAAGATCTCCAGCCGGCCGAGCATCATCAGCCAGATGAAGAGCAGCTTGGTGTACCATTGGAAGTCGGCATAGTTCTTCGTCGCCCCGATCACCCCCAGTCCCGGGCCGATGTTGTTCAGCGTGGCCGACACGCAGCCGGCGGCGTCGATCAGCTTGTGTTCGGTGCGATCCTGGCCACCATCCTGCCAGGTGGCATTGGGTTCGAAGGTGATGGTGAACAGCCAGCTGAGCACGAAGATGGCCAGAATCAATCCGAAATAGACCAGGATGCTGGCCCGCAGTTGCTGGTCCTCGACCGGCCGGCCGCCGAGCCGCAGCGGCCGAACGACGGTGGGATGGAAGGCTTGTTCGACTTCGAGCCGCAGCACCTTGAAAAAGAGGATATGGCGAATCACTTTCAAGCCGCCGCCCGTGCTGCCCGCACATCCGCCCACGAACATCAGCATCAACAGCACGCCGCGTCCGAAGCTGTTCCAGATATCGAAGTTGTCGGTGCAGAAGCCGGTGGTGGTCATGATCGAAACGACCTGGAAGAGGCCGTATCGCGCGCCAGTGCCGACGGACCATCGCGAATCGTCTTCGGCTTCCTCCTTGGCGTCGGCGGTAGCCGCCATGCCGCTGAACGAGCCGAAATCGCCGAAGTACAGCCCCAGGGCGACGATCAGCACGGTCACGACGGCGATCACGCCGATGTAGGTCCGCCATTCCACGTCGCGGAGCATCCGCCCGGGCCGGCCGACCAGCACCCAGTACATCAGCATGAAGTTGGTACCGGCCAGCAGCATGAAGGCGACGATCGTCATTTCGATCAAGGGCCCGTTGTACAGTTTCGGCTGCGTAGTGAAATGGCCGACGCTCAGGTTGTAGGTGCTGAAACCGCCGGTGGCCATGGTGCCGAAGGCGTGGCAGAGCGCATCGAACAGCCCGAGCCCCTCGAGGCAAAGCAGGGCGGTCAAGGTGCCGTTGAGTCCCACGTAGACCAGAAACAAGACCCAGGCGGTGTGTTGCATGCGGGCTTGCGGTGTGGACTGGCTGGGGCCGGGCATTTCCGCCCGCATCAACGCCTTGCCCGCCGAACCCTGCCCCAAAATCACCACAAACAGCACGATGATGCCCAGGCCGCCCAGGAAGTGCGTGCTGCTGCGCCAGAAGAGCATACAGCGGGCGACCAAGGGAGGCTGCTGGGGATCCTCGGGCACCTCCAGGTCGGTCAGCACGGTTGCTCCGGTGGTACTAAACCCTGATTGGGCCTCGAACATGGCGTCGACCACGTTCATGGGAACGCCGGCCGCACGGTGAGTACCGCTGAGAAAATAGGGCAATCCACCTAAAACCGTAGCCAGCACCCAACTCAACCCGACCACGGCCATGGCCTCTTTGCGGAAGAGGTGTCCCTGGCTGTGCCGACCCAGATGTCGTAAAACGGTCCCGACCGCAAAGCAGATCAGCATCGACCCAATCAGGGCGAAGAAACCGAACCGCTCGCTTTCCCACTCGGCGCCGGGAGCCAGCCAGGCCCAGGGCAGGCTGAAGGCCATCGAGCCGCCGATGAGAATCGCCACCAGGCCCAACAGTTTGCAGAGCAGGCGTAAGTCCATGATTAAGCCGCGACCCTTGCTCGCGTTAAGAACCGTGCGACCGTTGGCCGCGCCGGAAAACTGCGACCGTCGGTCGCGCCACAAAGCGTGCGACTTAAGGCCGCAACCGTGCCGGTCAGCCTCCCTCGGTGCTGAACATCTTCAGCGTCTGTTCCACCGCCGAGATCTCGACCAAGGCCACCACGGTGTCGCCCGGGGCGAAGCGATCGTCGGCGCCGGGAACCATCACGTAGCTCTCGCGGATCACAGCGCCGATGAGGCACTGGGGCGGCAGGTCCAGTGCGGCCAATACGTGTTCGGTGGCCGGTGCGCCTTCGACGACCTCGATCTCGAGAATCTCGATCCCCGCCTCCTCGGCCAGCGGCGTGCGGGTGATCACCGCCCCGGTGTTCAAGAATCCCAGCACCTGTCTGGCGATCACGTCCCGGGGGCTGACGGCGTGGTCGATTCCCAGCTTGCCCACCACGTTGGCGTAGTCGGGCCGGCTGACGATCGACATGATCGTCTTGGCTCCCAGCTCGCGGGCTTCGACGCAGGCCATGATGCTGTCTTCGTCGTCGCCGGTGCACGCTACGAATACGTCGGCGCTGCCGATTCGCTCTTCTTCCAGCGTGACCCGGCGCTGCGCGTCCGCGTTCACTACCGTCGTGTATTTGAGGTGGGCCGCCAGGAACTCGCACCGCTGGCGGTCTTTCTCGATCAACAGCACGGCGAAACGGCGGCCTTCCAGCACCTGGGCCAGGTGATAGCCGGTCTCACCCCCGCCGGCAATCACCACGCCCTGTTTGGGCGGGGGCTCCTTCTGGAACTTTTCTTTCACGTCGTCGATGTCTTCGCGCGTTCCGATCAGCGTAATGCGGTCGCCCAGAGCCACGTGGTCGCCGGCCCGCGCGATCGTCATCTTGCCGTTGCGGGCGATCGAGCCGATACGCACTCCGGCCGGCAACTTCAGATCCTTCAGGGCGACCCCGACGGCCGACGTCTCTTTGGTGACGGCCAGATCCTGCATTTCCAGCTCGCCGCGGGCAAAGTTCTCCACGGCAATCGCACCTGGATGGCGGATCTCGCGGGCAAGTTCCATCGCCGAAAGGTGTTCCATGCTCAACAGGCGATCGATCTGGAAGTGGCGCTGGTAGTCGAACGTGCTCAGATCGCGGAACACCGGGGCGTAGACGCGGGCGACGGTCCGCCGGGCGCCCATGGCTTTGGCCATGCTGGCGGCGACCAGGTTGACTTCATCATCGCCGGTCACGGCCAGACACAAGTCGGACCCCAACACCTCGGCCTGAAACAAGACACTGGATTGGGCGGCCGAACCGGTCACCACACGGACATCCAACTCGTCGTTCACCCGCCGCGCGTGCGCCGGATCGTTATCGACGACGGTCACGCTGTGCTTTTCGTGACACAAGACACTGGCGATCGAGCTGCCAACGGTGCCTGCCCCCAGTACGACAATTCTCATCCCACCGACCTCACAGACCCCACGAAATGAGCAGCAGGACGGCAAAGATCACGGCCATGAAACCGGTGATCCAGATGCCGATCCGCACGGCGTGGGTGAGGATCGGCCCCACCTGCTCGTGTCGAGTGGCGGAATAGACCAGGCTCACCGCAATTACCAACGGCAATGCATACCACATGTCGTTCGGCCCGGCGACGGCCAACATGAGAGGGTCCATCTGTCAATGACTCCGGGGTCTTTTCTGGAAGGGTTACGAAGGGACTTCCGATGGGATGTCCTTTTTCTCCGCCTCTTCCTCTTCTTCCTTTTTCCGCCTGGCCGATTCGCTGATGACCGGACCACCCCACGCGTCGTAGATGGCCAGAATATTCAACAACCCGGCAATCATCGTATATTGTCTGCCCAATTCCAAAAAGCGGTGCAGTTTCAGGTTGAGTTCATGGGCCGTTGGTTGGTCTCGATTCGGACCGTCGAACCGGTTCTCATCCCTCGGCGGCGCCATGAAACCGCCCGCCCATACTCGCTTGTCGGCGTCCATGCGGTAGGCCTGCACCAGCGCCGGCAGGGCGGGCAACCCGACGCCCACCTGGCAGAGATAGGGCAGTCGCGCGAACGGTTTGCCCCACTCCACGTACACGGTGCGTCCCCAGCCGAGTTCGTGGCTGCCGCCAAGGCAAACACCGTACAGGAACGTTCCCATAATACAGACGAAGAACAAGCCGGCCTTGGCCACCCGCCCCTGATACAAGTGGCCCAGCCCGGGAATCAGCCATGCCAGGAACGCCGCCAACGCCGGGTCTTTCAGATGGACCGTTTCCTCGTACTGTTGTTGTTCGTGCGATGGGGGCACTAATTGGACTCCTCTTGCGACTGAATTCGATGGGAGCGAGGATAGACCACCCGGAGGGGCGCCTACAGGCCATGGTGCCTATGTGATCTCGACCGGCTTACGTCTAATTCTAGTCCCCTCAGGTGACATTGCCAGTGGGGCTTTCCAACAAAGACGCGAGCGGCGGTCTACTTTCGGGGGGAACGCCGGGAGGATTCCTCGGTCATTGAGCGCGACCAACGGTCCCAGATTTGTAGACCGATCGGCGCGACCTGCCGCCGCAGCCTGCTGTCACGAACACAACTCCTTCAGCCACAGCACGTTTTCCGGCGGCGACTCGTACGGCAGGGCCCCCGTGCCCAGACAGACGTTCTCCCGGCCGGCTGTCAAGTCCTTAATACGCTCGAATTCCGCTCGGAGTTCGGCCCGAGTGCCGCGAACCATCACCTCCGACGACGTATTGACCCTCACGCGTACGTCGGTCCGGTTCCAGATCTTCCGCATAAACGCTTCCTGGTCGGTCTCGATGGGACAGATCACGTAGCCGGTGCCGGTTTCCAGCATGGCGTCGAGAATGGGCGCCGTGTCACCGCCGATGATGCAGGGCACCGGATGTCCGACCACGGCGGAGGTGCCATCGATCATCTCCTTCAGCGCCGGCAGCTCGACGCGACGGAACATCGCGGGCGAGATCAGCGGCGGCGCGGCCGCCGACTCGAAGAAGGCGATGTCCAGCCCGGCCCGATGGATCGCCTCGCAAAACGCGAGCTGGCCTGCCACCAGGTGCTGCAGCGCCGCGGCCACGGCCGCCGGTTCGGTGGCCACTTCGCACAAAAGCGTCTCGAAGCCCAGCAGGTTGCTGGCGATCGAGAATGGTCCGCTCAGCGGCACGCGGACATCGGCCTCGGGAAAGCGTTCGGCCAGCCGGGCGGCCGCGCCGATCACCATGGCAATCCGTCCCGCCACGGCCGGATCGAACGGTTCCAGCTCGGCCAGTTCACGCGCGGATGCGCAAATCGGCTTGCCGACGGCCGGGATCCCGGCGCCGTTGGGCCGCTCGACCACGCCGCCGTAGGCCTCTGCCTCCAAGTTGTAGACGTCGATGCCCGCCACGATCGGCCGGTGGCGATAGCGGCCAAACGCCTCGGCATGGGCCTGAAACAGCAAATCGGCGTCTCGCGACACGTCCCACGGTGTCCGGCCGATCAGAAAGGCCGCGTGTTCGTAAACGGAAGGAGAGAAGTCCATCAGGGGACATCCGATCCAAGGTCCGTGCGGTCGGCCTACAATTCCTTCACGCGGATGTTGCGGAATTCGACCTGGTCGCCGTGGCCCAGGAAACCGATGTGGCCTTTCTTGTTGTGCAGGCCCGGGTGCTTGTTGCCGTCGACCGGCTTGTCGATCTTGCTCAGATCGGCGTCCACGACCACCACGCCGTTGACGGTCACTTTCACCTTCGGGCCCTGGCACATGATCTCCTCGCAATTCCACTCGCCGGCCGGCTTCAGGTGGCCGCGCTTGGCCGGCACCACGCCGTAGATCGAGCCGTGGACCTGGTAGGGCTTCAGCCAGCCGGCGTATTTCTTGTGTCCGTCGTCGAGGATCTGGATCTCCATGCCGCCGTAGGCCGGATTGACGTTGGTCGGCGTGCGGATGCCCACGCCGTTGTTGCCACCCGGCGGAAGCTTGAACTCGAAGCGGAAGATGAAGTCGGCGTATTCCTTCTTGGTGAACAAGTTGCCGCCGGGCTTGCACTTCAACGTGCCGTTCTCGATGACGTAGCCCTTGGTGTCTCCCTGCCATCCCTCGTGAGTCTTTCCGTCGAAAAGACTGACGAAGCCTTCTTTGGCTTCCTTCGCGGCTTGATTGGCCGGCGACGAGTCTGCGGCGTACAACGCGCCGACGCTGATCAGCATTACGGCAATAAGGCAAGTCAAACGCATGGGGTGGTTCCTCCGTCAGGTGTGGATAGTGGTGCGGGACGGCACGGTACAAGACAACGCCGTGTACCCGCCGCGGCCACGCGGTGCCGCAAGTCACCACATTATGGCCCAACCGGGACCGAAAAGTCAACTCCCGGCCCGCTGCCGCTCTATCTCGCGCAGCTCGCCGGTCGTCTTCATCGAGCAGAACTTCGGCCCGCACATGCTGCAGAAACGCGACTGCTTGTCCGCG
>Ga0180437_10004270_pt1 | contig 20455 bp, 19 predicted proteins | sample SS_ome_4_FD_132410 | JGI IMG/M metagenome (GOLD analysis project Ga0180437, IMG submission 132410) | Hypersaline lake sediment archaeal communities from the Salton Sea, California, USA - SS_3_D_1 metaG | ecosystem: Environmental > Aquatic > Non-marine Saline and Alkaline > Hypersaline >... | reverse complement strand
TCCCATTGTGTATTTTGATGAAAATCACACAATAAAACCGATAAGCCTTCGTTCTATTAGTGTATGGCCATGGACACGCAAACGACTGATGCGAATCTGATCCGCCGCTATCTGGCTGGCCAGGATCGAGCCTTCGATAAACTCTTTAAGAGGTACGAACGACCGCTCTTTTCCTTCATCTTACGATTCGTCCGAGACCGGGAAGGAGCCGAGGATTTGTTTCAACAGACATGGATGAAGGTCATCAAGGCGCTTCCGCAATACGAAGAGCGCGGTTCATTTTCCAGCTGGCTCTTTGGAATCGCCAATAACTGTTGCGTCGATCACGCGCGGAAAAAGACAAGGTCGAAAGTGGATGATCTGACGAGTTCGGAGGGACTGGACCGGCTGCCCAATCCCCATCCAAACCCAGAGGATACGGTCATAAGAAAAGAACAGAAAGCGTGGCTGGAACAAGCCGTCGAACAACTTCCTCAGGAACAGAAACAAGTCGTACTCATGCGGCTGTTCGGTCAACTGCCTTTCAAGGAAATCGCGCGTGTCGTGAACTGTCCGTTAAACACGGTATTAGGAAGAATGCATTACGCTCTGAAAAACTTGAGAAAGATGGCAGAGCAAGAGCATGGAGGGAAATGGCAAAATGTCATGCCCTGAATTTGAACGTTTCGGATTGCTTTATCTATCGGGGGAACTGGCGTCCTCGGATCGTTCGGCCTACGAGGATCATGTACGGGCCTGCTCGGCTTGTAGAGAAGAATTGGAGATGGTCAGGGAAACCTGGGCCTTGATGGAAAAGGTGCCCTCCCAGAGACCGAGCGTCAGAGTACGTAAAGCCATCCTGCAGCAGGCCCGTCGAAAGAAAGTCAAGACGTCCCCGTTGGTAAAAGTGAGATCATGGTTGTTCGATCCCGGTCCGAGCCGGCCTTTGGTCTGGGGATTATCTACGGCCGTTGTCGCCCTGATCGTTGTGATGATGTTTGTCCGGCCATTCGGTCGTCAGGGAGACGACGTGATGCTCGGTGAGGAGCTCCTAGCATGGGAAGATGATTTCATTGCCGAAGTAGATTGGATCGAGAACGAAATCGATAGAGTCGATTCGGGTTTGCTTCTTGCCAGCTATGTGACGAGTCAACAAGACGAGATCGAAACTGAAGAATGGCTGTCACCCATGTCCGAAGACCTGGATTGGATTCGAGAAAAGGTCGAGGACTTGGTGAAAGATATATATGGAATTTAAGATCGGAGGTATACGATGATGCGACAGAGATTCAATATATGGCTTCTGATGGGCTTGTTAGGATTGGGGCATGTAAGTGTTTGGGATCAAACGACGGCTCCATCCTGGGAGGCTACGCCTCCGGGAGATGAACCGGCCCTGTCCCACGACGCGTCCTTGTCTATTCCCTCAGAAGGCGATGATGCCCTTCCTTTTCCTCCTCCACAATCAGGACAAGACGGGTTACGTCGTCAACAGCCCTTGAATCAGCCTCAGCAAGATGTTTTGTATCTGACGCCCGAACAAGAGAGAGAAGCCATCGAGTATATCCGGAAAGTCTATCCAGACAGGGTGGAAAACTTGTTGGCTATCAAAGAGAGAAGACCCTTGTTGTACCGGAGATTTCTGTCCAGGGGCTATCGAGAAATGCGCCATCTGGAAGAACTGAAGGAGAAAGACCCGGAGCGTTATGATCAGAGGATGGAAGAAAAAAGGCTCGATGAGGAGGCCCGAGAACTGGCCAAGCAGTATCGCGAATCGAATGATGAGAGTGAGAGGGCCAGGTTGAAGGATGAGTTGAAAACACTTTTAGATAGAATTTTTGATTACCGCCAGCGAAACCGGCAGTTTGAGATCGAAAAATTGGAGAAACGGCTGGCAGAATTGAAGGAAACGGATCAGCAGCGGTTGGATAACAAGGATGAGATTGTCCAGCGGCGACTGGATCAAATGCTGGGCAGACAGAGAGAGTGGGAATGGTAAATGGATGAACGCATGTGAAAGCATCCCGCCCATTATTCATCGAGAACATTCAAGAAGCTCATCGACAAGCCGTCGATGAGCTTCTTTGTGATTGAAGGTACCGTCCTTCACTCCAACATGCAATACGTATTCCATCTGTTCGGTGTCCACTTGACAACGTTTCGACTCATCCTTTAACACCTTAAAAAATAGGCGCGTCTATCGACGCGACAGACTCACTCCCTTTCTAAATACCGCGTTGTGAAGTATTCATCCTTGACATCCGGATTGAACACGATACTGTCGACTTTTAGGACAGACCTCCGTCCGTTCTGTTTGTTCTCCATTTCCAGATGGATAAGGCGGTATTTGTGATTCTGAGGATCCAGCTCTCGAATTTCGTGAACCGTCAATTCCTTGTGAAGCTCTCCATCGACATCGTAATAAACAGATTTTCGAACGACAAAATCTGTTTTGGCTATCCAGGATATTTTCTTTGAAAAACCATTCTCGTCGGCGATGTCATCGTCGTTGGGTACCATCTCAATCTTCCAGCACGGAATGCCGTTAACGTCTTCCTCTCCGAGAAGCGTGAATGCAAAATCGCTCAATGTGGGCGGTGTAATGTCAGAATACGAGAATTCCGAACCCATGAAGCTCTTGGATTTTTCCGAGCTGACGATGCGCCGCGTCTTTCGCAGGGCAGGCATGTAGAGCCACATGTCGTCGTCCTTGTCTTCGTAATCGAAGGAAAGAAATCCCGTTCCCTTCACGTCCGCAGGCGACAGGAATCGGATCAGTTTTTTCTCGGTATCGCCATCATCATAGAGTTTAGACACCTGAGCGACCTGGCGTACACGTTGATGGCCTTTGCCATCGAAGATGGTCATCGTCGAGGTGGCTTCGGTACCTGCCAGTTCTACAGCATCGAAGGATTTTTCGACGATTTCGTAAGCTGTAAGGTTCTCTTGAGCCAGCAACGTTGGGAAAAATAGCAGACACAAAAGTAAGAATGATAAGGCAAGTTGTTTCATAATATCCTCCTGAATATTCAAGTCATATATTTCCGGTTACATTTTTGTTTTTGGTTCTAAAAATTTTGGCCTGAGCACCAGACAGAGCGATGGAATCAGGACCAGTGCTCCGATGAGACAGGCGAATATGGTTACGATGACCAGGAAGCCAAAGAATTTAACGGGTGCGAAACTGGAAAATAGCAGAGCGATGAACCCGATGATGACCGAGAATGCGTTGAACACGATGCCCCGGCCCGTGGTGGTCAGTGTTTTTTTCGTGGCGTCGATAGGCTCAAGCCCCATCTGTCTTTCCTCCCTGTAACGCCAGAGGAAGTGAATCGTGTAGTCGATGCCCACACCGATCATGATGGAGGACAGCATGGCCGTGGCGACATTAAGCTCGATATGGAACAGGCCCATCAGGCCGAACAGGATGGTCATGGATAAGGTCAACGGAATGGCAGAGATAAGACCCGCAACGAAGGAACGGAACAGAATCATCAGAAGGATGGCAACGATGATTGTGGCCATGAAGAGAGACAGAATTTGTCCGTTGACGACCAGCCGCGCCATATCGGAGATGACAACACCAAAACCACCCACCAGAAGGATATCGGGATCGTCCTTTAGCATGTCATCGGTGCGTTGGACGATCTTGCTCAGTTTGGTCGTGCTGGTTGTATTCAGGCGTGCAGTAAGGAGGGCATGCTCATATGGAAAATCGACCAGTTTCTCGAAATCTTCGGCGTCTCCGCTCATGGAATAGAGTTCAAAATACTGGGCGATGGCATTCCGGCTGTCAGGAATCCGGTTGTAGCCTAGTTCGTCCGGATCGTTCAAAGCACGGCTCATCTGGCGAATGATGCGTGCGATAGACGTCGTGTTTCCGACTTCGGGCCACGTTCTGAGTCGGCTCTCCAGTGTATCGATCTTGGTCATGATGCGAGGTTGTTTGATATCTCCCTGAAAGACAACGGAAATGTTGTTCGATCCTCCCAGGTTATCGTTTATCAAATCCGTCGCATGGACGACAGGATGGTCGTCGGGAAAATAGCTGTTTGGGTCTGTGTCCACGATGACGAAGAAGATACCGATGGCGGACAGCGCCGAAAAGATGAGAGCCGTCACGATGACGGTTTTTGGCTTTGTGGAAACCAGTTCACCGAAGAACCACAGCAGCCGCTCCAGAATATGTTTTTTAGAACGGTTATCCGTATCCTGCATAACGGGCATGGCTCGGGGGAGCAGGGAGATGACGGCTGGAATGAAGAATAGACTGGCAGCCAGGGCGTACACGATTCCGATGGATGCGAGGATGCCCAGTTGCTTCGCACCCACGATGACGTGACCCAGGAGGCAGAGCATACCCGATATGGTCGTGAGGCCCGTCAAGAGGACGGGCTTGCTGAGACCGGTGAACATGCGTCTTGCCAGGTCGTCTTTTGAGTAACGGTTGGATGGAATGTTGTCCTCTTGGTATTTGGCGATCATGTGGATGCCGTAGTCGTTGGCCACGGCGATGAGGAAAACCGGAAGAATGATGGTAATAACATAGATTTTCCATCCCAGGAGGGGAATCATGCCCATGGCGACCAAGATGGACATCATCACCACAAAGAAGGGCAGCAGGACGCCGCGGAGCTGCTTGAAGCAGATGAACAGGAAAAGCAGCATGATGAGGATGCCGACAGGCATGAGACGTCTCAAGTCGCCCTGAATGTTCCGGCTGACGGATCCCCGGATATAGGGCAGGCCGCCGATAATCGTCTCTTCCTTACCGGGGTTGTTGCGAACGAGTTTTTCGATCTGAGGAACGATGTAGACATCGGGAACATCGGTTTTCAGGACGGCGATGATGGCGGTTATTGTGAAGTCAGTCGAGATCACACTCCCGTAGACGATGTCGTTGGCTTTGATTTCCTCCCTGAGTTGTTCTCTCTGCTCATCGTTCCTGGGGATGCGTCTAACGGCCGGATCGACGATCATGGCGCCTTCCTCGCCCTTGATACTTTTCAGCTCGAATAGGGATAACACTTTGTCGACACCCTTGATGCGGTTCATCTCCTTTGAGATTTTCTTGACACGCTTTAATGTCTCAGCTTTAAGAACATCATCGGTTTTGACGAGCACCATGAGCATATCGGTACCCCCAAAGAGCTCATCGATTTTCTCCGTGTTTATGCGTGATACGATGTCCTCGGGCAACTGGCTCTTCATATCCGGATCGATTTCCACGAACCGGAGCTGTAATCCCAGAATGATGGTGACGGCCACAAAGCCGAGGATAATCGGCCAGCGAAACTGAATAATCTTATCTGCGAGTGTTTTCATCGATCACTCCGTTTTTTCGTTTGGTTTGTTCCGATAGCCCTTTGACCCCTCTAAGGAGTATCGTAGAGATAATCTCTTTGTATCGGTCGTAGAACATGTCATCGAACTCTATGCCCAGGGCCTTGCGCTGTACGGGCTTGACCCGAAAATGGGCCAATACGATAGAAAGCAGGGAAGGGCCGATGATACTGAAGAGCTCTTTGTCGTTGGGATCGAGGCCCAAGCGTCCGATGAGTCCGCTAACCGCATCGATGAGCCGGTGGACACGTTCCGATTTGAGTTCGGTGATCTCGGGAATGTCCAGGGGCAGGGTGTTGAAGACAACCATGGTGAGGTCGACATGCTCACGGACGAAATCCACCATGTTGTGTATGATGGCCTTGACGCATGCTTCGGGAGGCTTGTCGTCATCGATGGCACTTTGGATGCTTTGCAGGTATTCATCGTGGAATGCGTTGAAAATAGATTTTAGAATACCGATCTTACCCTGATAATAATACGAGATCATCGATACGTTGACGTTGGCGTTTTTTGCGATTTCTCGTACGCCAACGGCCGCGTATCCCCTTTGGGCAAACAGCGATATGGCCGTTTCGAGGATCCGCTCTTTTGCCGTTTTGTCGTGATTCGTCATGACGACCTCCTTAAAACGAAGCTCGCAATTCCATGTAAACGGAACTGAGCGTCTCGTCAACAACACCGAAAAGAGTCTCATCGGGGCCGTGATACACATCGCCCCCCACTGTTAGGGAAAGTGCATCGGCGATGTCGTACGACAACTTGGGTCGAAGAAGCAGCTCTTCTGTGGTAAAATTATAGAGCCCGGAAAGCTCGATGGTCATGATTTCGTGGAGGAGTGTCCAGGATGGACGAAAGCTTGTGGCATGACTCAGCTCGTAAAGCTGGGACGCGATCATTCGATTCTTGTGTTCCAGTTCGTACGCCATCTGGTCCAAGGGAGATTCAGGTTCTTCAAGTTCGGTAAAATCGCGCACAAACCGTCCGATATACTGAAGAATCAGGTTAAAATCGCCCCATGTTTTATCCAGACCCAGAACGACCTGAACATCCGGGTTGGGGATGTGAGGATAGAGAGTGTAGTCGTCTTCGGGCTCGCGGTAGGCAAACTCACCCCGCAATCCTACGGATCCCGCAGTCGTAGAGAAGTCGGCACCCAGAACGTGGATTCGGTAGGGTTCCGGTCTGGCGATGATATTAATGCCCTGAATTTCTCCGTGAACACCGGGCATGGGACCAAAGCCGTGAAAGTACGAAACCGAGCCGTCCAGGGAAGCCAGTTCCAGGTTGGCTTTGACGGCGAAACCGCTGTTCTCCAAATCGGCGGACGGCATTTCCATTTCCTCAACTTCGATGTCAAGAGGCATGGGGATGATATGGATGGGGAGTACCGAAGCGGCATACACGGGCACCCATACGAATTCCAGCCGAATGGGGGTGAGGTTCACGTTAGACCGGATGAGGAAGTTTCCTTCCCGCATGTCGTCCTCGTCGGGGGATCGTACCAGCATGTTTTGAGGCGTGATGTTGTTCGTAGGGTTGAACCCATCGGCGCGTCCCCAGACGACGATCTGGTGACCGATGCGAAAGTCGAAACATCCCACATACGCGTTTACGTACGCTTCCCGGAGCACGACGTCTTCGACAGACAGGCCGAACTCAGTGCCTCGCCGGAAGCGGATTTCGGCAAAGCCGTCTCCGAACTGTTTTTTGCGGACCCTAAATTTAAGAGCCGCTTCACCGTAGGCGCTTTTCAACTCGGCCTTGGCTTCGTCAGGTATTTTTCCCCCATAAAAAATCCCGCGCATGAAGCCGTTCAGTTCATAATGTGTTCCCCCATCCATCATGTCTTGGCTTGACGCGTCAGCCACCGCATCCTCGAAAAGGCTCTGAGTGAACGCGGGAACAGAAAGAATCGTTATAAGGATAATCCAAATACGTTTCATCGTGTGACTCCTGTCATATCAAAATCCAGATATACTCCCGATCAATTGTATAGTGCAATCCTGTATACGATAAAATCAAACGTTTGTTTTAATCAAACGATTGTTTGAATATATAAATTTATTTGTCTTTGTCAAGTTTTTTTCCATGACTGGATGTTGCAATGCTGATGAATGAAGCGCGAAACCCGGGATAGACAGTATCGTGAAACCGATGATGAGGGTGACAGGTTAGATGAACGAACGAGTCGGAAGCATATATAGAGAACATCTTAAATGACCGGCTCTCTTAAAATCGAGCTATTGAAGATATATGATACCGTTATACCATAAAAGATACCTGTCATTTTTAGATGTGAATGAACGAAAGTATCGTGATTCTTTTTACACCTCGATGAGCACAGCCATTAAGCTGTTGGAAAACAAACTTATCCAGATTCACGCTATTGAACTCCTTATCCCGGTATTCATCAACGGCTCTGTTATCGTGTCAATATCACAAATACGAGAGAATAAGAAGAGTGGAGTGACCATTCAACTCCACTCTTCTTATCGGTATTAATTCTGTTCACATTCTGTGATGCACTCTTCCAGACCTACGATTTCCTTTTTTAATTGGTCTCTGTACTCTTCCAGCATTTCCTTTTGTTCCTTCTTACTCAGGAAACGCCGAAAAGTCGGGCTACAACTACAGCCGCATACATCGATTCCCATGGCTTTGGGATATCCTTTGGGATGACACATGGATTTTCACCTCCTCTCGATAGTATTCTTAATAGAAAAGGGTGCACCCGGTATAATATTAAGATATTAAATAAATACTTAATTACTTTGTGAAAAAAATATCCCTCTACTCATTGGCCTCTACGTCTTTGATTTTTTTCTCGATCACCCGAAGCTCTTTTTCCAGCTCTTTTTTGTACTTTTTTAATGCATCCAAACTCGATTGATTTACTCCTCGCTCCCCGCGCTTTACGATAACATGACATTCGCATTGGCATACTTCAGAAAGCACATCATGGCAATGCCCCATAGCCTCTTCATCTATGGAGTAGGGTATGCGAAATCCTTTTCGTTCGCTTCTAACAAGACCGGCATGCTTCAATATTTTTAGGTGCTGGGATGCTGCTGCTGGCGTGATTCCCAGATGATTCGCAATGTAATTCGCACCCAGAGGGCCCTCTGTTTTTAAAAGCTCGAGAATTTTTATCCTTGTATTTACGCCAAGGACCTTGAATATTTCTGCCGGATTTGGTTTCATCACAAACGGGCTTTAATAAATTAAGTAATTAAGTCACTACTTAAATATAAGGTATAAAATCGTGTTTGTCAAGTCTTTTTTTAACGAAGCACAGGGCATTACGATCCATCTTGCACCCAACCACGATTCAAGCCGTATAGTTCCAGAAAGCCCTTGGCTTTTGCGTATTCATCCTGCGTGATTCCCCGGTTCATGGGGGGGCTGCCCACCGCTTCATAAGCGGGAAAGTACTGGCTCATCAGGCTGACATACGTTTCGGTGGAGATCTCTTCAGCGATGAAACGGAGAATATCCCGCGTTCCTGAAACATCTTCCGGTAGAACCAGATGGCGGATCAAGAGGCCCTGCCGGGCGATGCCCTCATCGTCCATCACGAGATCACCGACCTGGCGTGCCATTTCACGAACAGCCTCTCGATTTACTTCTGGATAATCCCCTGCCGAGGAGTATTTCTCGGCCATACCCGGATCGCTGTATTTCATGTCGGGCATGTAGATGTCGATAATGCCGTCCCAGAGGCGGAGCATCTCCAGGGATTCATACCCGCCACAGTTGTACACGATGGGAATCTCCAAACCCTTTTGGTAAGCAAAGAGTAAAGCCTCCATGAGCTGGGGTGCGAAATGGGTGGGAGTGACGAAGTTGATATTGTGGGCACCGCGCTTTTGAAGGCGCAGCATCATATCCACCACCTGTTCCACGGATACGGAGTTCCCATGGCCCAGATGGCTGATGGGATAGTTCTGGCAGAAGATGCAGCCCAGGTTACAGCCTGTCAGAAAGATGGTCCCGGAGCCCCGGTAGCCGGAGATAGGCGGTTCTTCACCGTGATGCAGGTTGTCCGAGGAGACCACAGGATCGGCGCCAATACCGCAAAAGCCGGTCTCGTTTTTCAAGCGGTTGACGCCGCAACTTCTGGGACAGACCCGGCAGGCCTCTAAAAGGGCGTTCGCTTTTTTCAAGCGCGACTTGATGAGGGAAATCTTTGTCGCGATGTCGTTGATCATCCGGCGTTCTCACGCATCATTCCTGGAGGAAGGCCTCCCAATGCCTGATATGAATCTCTTCGTCATGACGATCTTTCTCGATCACCTTTCGAGTTTCGTCGTCCCAATCCGCTTTCAAGAGTTCGCCGTAATGATGCACGGCCTTTTTTTCCACCCAGATGCCCGTCTTTAGGATCATCCTTCTGCCAAGCAACCGGGAGCCGAGGCCAAAAAAAAGTCCAACAAACCACCAGACCCATCGGAATTTGTAGGGACGAAATCCATATTCGTAAAGCTTGATCTGGAAATCCTGGTAATGGGTCATCTCGTTGGCCATGGCAGCGATGAGTTGAAGGTTGAGGTCATCTTTTTTTCTCGTCATCTGGAACGCGTAGATCGTTTTAGCCATCAATTCCAGGTTGTGGAGCGTACGGAGGCATTTTTTTATCTGCCTGAGACCTTGTCCGTCCATGCCCTGTCCTCGCCGTGTAAAATCGGCAAGCTGCATCTGAGGCCGAACGATATAATTTTCTCCGGCATTCATCGATCATCCCTCCACGTTTCGATACAGGGTAATGTTCTTATAATCCACCATCGTTTCAAAGTGAGTTCGCAATACATCCGTGTACTCACTCTTTGCGGCCGGTTCCCCATTGATGGTCTCGACGGTGATGCGCCGTCTGGGTCGGAAATTTCTATAAAGCAAATGATTCAACACAACCAGGTATTCTTGTATACGGTCATCGTCCGGGGGAACACGAAATGTGAGCTCTTTGCCGTGCTTCATCGATAGGAGGACGGGGTCATCTCCGCGATAGACGAGATGGGTGCTATCCACTCGACGGGGCAGGTTTCCCTTGAGTTCCTCGATGGGCAGGCCGCAGCATGAAGCGGGATCGGCTGCGTTCATCCACCACACGGCGTTCGACGGCATCTTCTTTTGCAGCATGCGGAACGCCCGGTGGGAGATAAACTGGGGGCCGGGTATGTTTTGAAAGAAGTAGCCGGAGAGGATTTCACCGGAGAGCTCCATCAGACGGAGGGATCGAAATACCCTCGGCCATTGGAACGGATACGACTCCCTTTGTAGCAGTTCCCGGAAGAGTATGCCGTACCGGTCGAGAAGAACCCGGACGCGATCCTTATTCCGCTCCTCAACGGCCAGGAGGTCGTCGTCCAAGGAAGGTCTACCCACGAGGAACCAGTTGCCGGCATAGGGCAGTGATCCCTTCCACTGGGAAAACCGAGCCCGACTCCCGCTTCGCCGGCTCCGGATGCGCATTCGCCTGTCCGTGTGGGTGAGTTCGGGCAGTTTGAACCGTGTGACGATGCCCTTCCGCAGGGCCGAGAAAGCATCGCTGGTAATGCGTCCCTGCCAAACACCGTTCCATAGTCGGTCGGACAGATGGGACGGCCGGTTGCCCGTGATCTGAAGGAGGGTGGAGAAGTCGTACCGACCGGACGGATCCTTGAATAGCTGATCCGTATCCTCGGTTTCCTTTTTATGTCCCGAATTATCTCCGGTCTCATCCTGATCCATGATTTCGCCGGAGGGGGATGCATTGATCTCCCATTGCATCAGGTCAAGGTCAGCTTCGAAGCAGAAGGACACGTTTTGCTTTTGGCTTCCGATCCACCGCAAATCCCCTTCATGCAGGATCGTGTCCAACCATGTCGCGTTGTACGGATGCAAACGTGCAGGCAGGATATCTGCCTCCCACGCAGCGGCCGGTGCAGTGAAGCACTGGAGTTGTTCGATACGCCGGAACAACCCATCGATATCCTTTTCCGGATCGACCAATCCTTGATAGGCGGCCAGGAAGAGGGGGAGGCGTTCGATGGCCAGGGGCTCGAAGGGAGGGACGGCTTCCGACCGGGCCATTCTCAGTAGGATTTCAAAATTCTCTGCGTCACAAATGTCGTCTTCCAGCCCGTCGGTGACCAGCCGGCCGGAGATGATTCGCTGGGCGTCGGACAGGTCTTCCAGGGACAAGTCAAGAACCGGCTTATCGATGCCCAGGGTTTCCTGTATAAAATCAGCCGGTTTCGGACCGTAGAACTGGAGCCACTGACCGATGAGTTCTGTACGCAAGGACTCCTCGTCTTCATCAGGGATTGTTTCGGATTTCTCGCTTATGCCGAACGTTTTCTGCTCGGAATCCATAGCCTCTATTTGGACGTGATCCGGGCCTTGGTACAGAACCGATACAATCCGTCGCAACTCCTCCAAAGAAACAATCAAGGGTTCTCGTGCTGAGTCAGGGAGAATGGAAACGAGTTTGGGCGACGCGGATTCTCGAACCTCTCGGGCTTCGTCTGGATGATCTTTTTGAAGGGCCTGCATGAGCGCGTTCCACTCGGTCTGCGGAATGAGGAGTCGCTCCTTGACCCAATCCACCAGGTCGCGGGCCGTGGAAGGAGCGTATCCCGGAAATAGCCTATGGCGTTTCTGCAGGAAACGTACGACAATATCTGCAGAGACCGTGGGCCGCAGGCCCGGTGTGAACACCGCATCTCGAAGGAGATCGCCTCGTAGTCGAGACGTCTCTACAGAATCCAGCGCATCGCTGGCATACATGTACTCGTTGATCTGCCGCCAGGTGATATCCTGAGCCATGGGACTGGGGTGGGTTGTGAAGGCTTCGGATATGTGGATGATGCCTGACTCGATCTCGGTCAAAACCAGCCGGAGGGCATCCAGGTCAAAATGATCCTGCAGGCATGTGCGCCAGGCTTCCAGAAGGATGGGAAAATCGTCATACTGCATGACGGTATTCAGGAGTTTCTGGGAGCGCAATCGGCTCATCCAGAGAGGTGTACGCCGATTCATAGAGGATCTTGTGATCAGGAGTGCCCTTCCGGCGCTTTCTCGGAATCGGGCGCCAAAAAAACCAGAGCCCTCCAGGCGTTTTCTGAGGAGGGATTCTACGGTCTTTCCCGTCACCAGGGAGATCAGCTCATCGCCGTCCGTCTCATGGGGTAGAAGGAGGACGATGCAGTCGTTCCCGGAATAGATTTCCAGGTGTTGATGGTATCGGGTTTCCCAGGCCGCGGCCAGGGCCATGGCAAAGGGACGGTTCACACGACCGCCCCACACCGTGTGGAGGACGACTTGATGACCGGGCACGCCGCCGGGGCCACTGCTGACGTGTTCGACGAGAAGATGGTGCCTGTGGGGCAGGGAGGCCCCTGTGAATTCCCGTTGTCTCTTAAAATAGTGAATCAGTCGATCCGCACTCCTCTCGTCCATGCAATGGTCGTCTTGCAGGGTTTTCGAGAATTCCGGATCGTCGAGCCGTTCATCGGATGTCTCCAGAAAATCGGCGATCTTCCGGGAATAGTGAAAATCGCGGTCGTAACTCTCGCCCTTCCAGAACGGTGTCGCTCCGGTTTTAGGGCTTCCGGGTACGACGAAAACATCGTTATGAGTGATGCGCTGAATCTTCCAGTTTTGCGTGCCCAGGGTGAATGTCTGTCCCACCGAGGCTTCCCAGACGAACTCTTCGTCCAGCTCACCGATGCGGGAGCCGGACTCGTGATGCCGGAGGTGGAAGTAACCCCGGTCTGGAATCATACCTCCTGAGGTGTAGATGGCCAGGAGGGCACCTTTTTTGGAAGCAACGGTGTTATCCAACCGGTCGATGGAAATACGGGCTTTGAGGTCGCGAATCCGGGTGTCTACGTAGCGGCCCGCCAGCATATTAAGGATCAGGTCGAAATGCTGCCGGCTGAGGTGACGGTAGGGTGCGCTGGTCTTGAGCTGTGCATACAGAACGTCGATGTCCCATACCTGAATACCGACCATGGAGACGATGATCTGGGCAAGGACATCCAGTGGACACCGGATGGGGTGCGCCTCTTCGATGTCTTGTGTAAGGATGGCTGGTGCCAGGACGGCGGCCTCCAGAAAATCATGGGAATGGGTCGGGAAGAGAGTGCCCCGGCTTACTTCACCCACTTTATGGCCGGCACGGCCCACCCGCTGGATGGCCGCAGAGATAGAGGGGGGCGATTGGATGAGGACGACTTCGTCCAGGGCGCCGATATCGATGCCCAGCTCCAGAGAGTTGGTGGCTACGATAGCCTTCAACTCCCCGGATTTCATTTTTTTCTCGACCGCCGTGCGCAACTCTCTCGAGAGCGAGCCGTGATGGGCGTAGGCCACGGGTTGTGTTTCGTCGAGGTTCGTTCGAAGCGTGGTTTTTTCGGCCAGATTTCGGACGTTGGTGAAGAACAGGGTCGAGCGGTTCCTATCGATGATTTTTTTGAACTCGGCGATCAGGGGTTTCCAGAACGATTCCGGAGATCCGTTGTCGATATCTGCTTCGGGAGACCGGATTTTAATGTCGTACCTTTTTGTCAGTTCAGACCGAACCAGAGAAACGGAACGAGGGACGTATTCTGGGCTCTGGGGGCTTCCCTCCATGCGGTATCCCCCGATGAATTCGGCTACGGCTTCAAGCGGTTTGATGGTAGCCGAGAGGCCGATACGCTGGAATTCACCGGAAAGGGGTACGAGCCGATCCACGGCCGTGATGAGATGGGTGCCCCGTTTGGTGTCGATGACGGCATGAATCTCGTCCAGGATGACCGTGGCAAGGTCGGTAAAGAAGGTTTGTCCCCCGACGGAGCTTAACAGTATATTCAAACTCTCAGGCGTGGTTATCAGGATTTCCGGAGGCTGGCGGAGCATGCGCCTTCTTTCCGACTGGGGCGTGTCTCCACTGCGGGTAAGGACACGGATGGAAGGGAAGGGCTGCCCCTCTTTATAAAACACCCCTTCCAGTTCCCGGAGCGGGATTATGAGATTGCGCTGTATATCGTTGTTGAGAGCCTTCAGGGGTGAGATGTACACAACACGCGTGTGTCCCGTTTGCCATTTTTGTGCGATGAGTTGATGTAATGCCCAGAGGAAGGCTGTCAGGGTTTTACCACTGCCCGTGGGGGCCGTGATGAGGACGTGCTCGCCCGCTGCAATCTTCGGCCACGCCTGGGCCTGAACGTCGGTCGGACGACCGATCCTATCCTGAAACCAGCGTGCGATGAGGGGGTGGAAGAGCGTGAGGTTGTGATCGTTGGATGACACGGATACGATCCTCTATTCCCCGCCTGATACAATCCGTTCGAACCGTTAAAATTACGCACTCTTCCAGGAATTGTCAAGATAAATAGTCTGGATATCCGTATTCGGATAGGGTATCCATAGATTCAGGATGTGAGAGACATGTTTCGTTTACTTTCGATACGCGAAGGTATGTATCTGTAGGAACCGTACCTTATTATGCATCGGATCTGATTTTCCAAAGGTAACCGTACAGAGGGGCCAGCTGAGTGAATCCTTGAATAAGATCATCCTCAAGTCCGGGTGAGAAGAGTCGCTCGTCGATAGGCCTGTCGCAGGAAAGATAAAACGTTTTACGCTGGTACCAATCCTGGATCATCTCCGAATGTTGGCTGGGAAGGGGACGTTTGAACGTCTCGTCTTTCAGTTCGAAAGTTCCCTTTTTGTAGAAAGGTTTGATGACACTAAGAAAGGCGTCGGTGTGTTCGTCGATGCTCTGGCGGAACCGGTCCATCGTCTGGCGAGAGGCCCTGTAAAATCCCATGCCGTACCTGTACCAATCAGGAAAGATCTCGAAGAAATATCCGGGTGCATCCTGCCAGTCCTTTCGTGGGCGTTTAAAAACAATCCACATATTACTCCGGAACGGGGATTTGTCCTTGGAGAAGCGCGTATCGCGATAGATGCGGGAGATGGTTTTGTTCACGGCGGGTGTGACTTCGAGATACGGGTCGATGCCCAGCATAAATCCCGCCAGGTTCGAGACGAGGTTCTTAAAAGGCTTCAGGACATCGTCCTCATACGTCTGACGATGGGTGTCGAACCAGACCTTGTTGTTGTTTTCAGATAGACGTTGCAGAAACTCCAGGGTCTTCGGAGAAAATCCGGTAAATGTCTGTGAGTGAGGGTGTGTCAGAATTTTACCTCCGCGATGTGATTTCCCTACCGAGGTGTTCATCCATCCTATAAATACGAACGTGTTGCTAGAACCAATGATTCACACGTCGTCAACCAAAAAGAGCTAAAAACTGTTATGAACCAGCATGTCCTCCAAAGGTTTTTTCTCGGGTGGCTCTGGCCATACTTCAGGAATGCCCAAAGGAATGACACAGGTCACGTCGTACCGTTCGGGTATGTTGGCAACTTTTCGGAATACATCTCCGGGTATGGAACCGGTCAAGTACACAGTACCGTACCCCAAAGCCCGGGCGGCCAAACAGAGGTACCCGGCAGCCAAAGGGCCATCGTGGCTGTTCATTTGTGAAAACCGTGCCTCTGAATCGGTCAACACGCCGATATAAACGGGTGCGGAGAATATGCCGGCCTGGCGCTCTTCGATTTCCTTCCGACGGCTGGCCACTTCTTCTTCCGAGAGTTTTTCGTCTCCTATACTCCTTTTCAGCCTGCTGGAAACGGCCTCCTCCTTGAGCTCCTTGATTTTCTCGGCGTCCTGCATGACTAGAAACTTCCAAGGCTGCCGGTTACCGGCCGTGGGGGCCATTTTGGCTGCATTTAATATTTTAAGAATGTGTTCTTCGGGAACGGGCGTCGGTTTGTACTGCCGGACACTCCGCCGTGTATCGATGATTTCAAAGAAATAATCCGTTTTTGCTTGTTGGCCAACGGTGGAACACCCCGCATTGGCCAAAGCCAAGCCGGCACCGAATCCGGCACCCTGTTTAAGAAAATCCCTGCGGCTGGTGACTGCTCTCATGGTTTGCCCTCCTGGTTATGGATGACTGTATGATAAGCAATGTAGTTTAATTGAATCCTTCACGCAACCACTATTTTATCTACGTCGACTTGCATAACCAGTTTTGAGAATTGTGTGAAGAAATAGATGACATAAGAATGTTCGATTGAATGATCGGCATACCGGCTGTTGTTGTTTTCAGTCACTGTCGCTTTCTATGCATCGGGCAGTATCGTCAGAGACTTGCCCTGATTTCGTCCAACCTTTTCTTCGCGTCGGGAGCCATCTGCAGTACTTGATTCAATTTGGAACACGCATACTCTTCACAGTAGCCACAATTCACGAGATTTTTCTCCCGGGCACATTTTCGGATCTCACAGACACTGCAGTGGGCGAGAAGGTATCCTCCCTCGGAAAGACAGCCATCGCAGTAAACGTCTTCAGGTTTGATATCTGCGTTGAATTGTTTGGACCATTCGTCGGCCACTTCCTTACGCTTGGTGTCATCGTTGGTCTTTGTGGCTATTAAAGCGCCGCATTCATGACAGGCGATACCGCAATAAGCGATCATTTCTTTTGTCTCGGATTCAGCCTGTTTATCGTCCTCCGAGGATTTTTTCCTCTGAGCACATCCAAATCCTCCGGATAACACACCAATCGACGCGCACGTTACGCACTTGATGAAGTCTCTACGGCTGTTTGTGTCACTCATAGCCTTCTCCTTTCTTTTGACGAACCATTCGGCTTGAAATCAAAGGCTTCGACATCTTTATCAACTGGATGCATGTTGAGGATTGGCGAGAATCAGTCCACGATGGCCTGCATGCAGAAACGTCGGAATCGTTCGAACAAATCGAGATGTTTATACGGAAGCATGGGCATCATGAAGATACCGAACATATCCTCCTTCGGATCGATAAAGAAATAGGTGTTGTAGTACCCTTTCCAGAACGCTTGGCCTTTTGTCGCTGCTTCACCGTAAGTGCCGACATCCTCGATGATGGCCACTCCAAGCCCAAATCCGATACCAGGTTTGTACCATCTATCCCTGGGTATGTCCGATAGATGGTTCATCAGCATGAACTCTACGGATTTCCGGCTCAGGATTCGTCGTCCGTTCAGCTCCCCGCCGTTCATGAGCATCTGGAGCAGCCGGGCGTAATCGGATGCTGTGGAAAGCATGTTGGCACCCCCGGCGCATCCGATGGGCGGGATTCGAAGTTGGGATGTTGCCGGTATATCGATGGCTTTTACCCCACTACTCGTATACTCATAGAGAATGGTGAGTCGATCCAGTTTTGACTCGGGAACAAAATACCCGGTGTCTTCCATCCCCAGGGGTAAGAAGATAGTCTTCTCGAAGAATGTATCCAGTCGCTGGCCTGAGATGACTTCGATGAAGTATCCCAGAATGTCCGTTGAATACCCGTAGGCCCATTGTGTGCCGGGCTGGAACGCCAGGGGAAGTTCGGATAGATTCTTGACGAATTCAGACAACGGTTTGTCGTAAATGGTTAAATCCGTTTTCTCGTAGAGCGTGCTCAAGGGGGGACGGCCTCCGCCATAAACGAAACCAGAAGTATGGCGCAAGAGGTCATGAATCGTGATCTCACGCTGAGCCGGTTCTGTTTTCAAATCCGCATCGACCTGTGATCCATTCTCTGGTATGCAAGCCACTTGCATGCTCTTCAGTTCAGGAATATACTTGGAGATGGGATCGTTGAGGAAGAAGTGGTTTTCTTCATACAGGATCATGACGGCCACCGAGGTCACCAGTTTGGCCATGGAAGCGATACGGAAGATGGCGTCAGGAGGCATGGATTTTCCCGATTCGACATCAAGGTATCCCTGGGCAACGAAATGTGCGATTTTATCGTGTCGGCCGATGAGGGTCACAGTACCGGTCACTTTACCGCTGTCTATGTAAGACTGGATAGTCTCCGTCATTCTGTCCAGTCGCACTGGAGAAAGGCCGACCTCTTCGGGACCAGCCCACGGCAGTTCTTGACCGATTCCATGGGCGACGAAAAAATAGATGGAGATTAAATGTACGATGAGAATTCGAAACCAGCAATGCATTTTTCACCTCAAACTTAGGATGGGTCTTTTATTTCGTCGTTTATTTTCGGCTTTGACCAGTGTGTATGTATGATTTTCCACGAACCGCTTATCCTGCAGTAGACCTCAGTACTCGACCAGTAGTCTTGTTCGGTCAATCCTTGCGGTGTCCGTATATAATCGATGAGGTTGAATGTCAGTACGGCCGTATTTCCGTGAATTTGTACCTTTGGATCGATCATGTCGTACCGCTCGATATGGATCTTACCCTCAAGGGGAGCATAGTACTTTTTTAAAGCTTCCAGACCGTCGATTCGCCGTTCCGTACTCGTGTCAAAATACGTGATTTCGTCGGCACTGATATCGGTGTAGCCCCAGGGATCGCCCTTGCCCCATCGGTCAAGGGCGGCTTTTTCAAGAGTGATAATCGTATTTACCTCTTCTTCTTTTTCTCCCTCGCTGCACGATACGGTCAGGAGAACTCCGATGAGGGTAAGCGATAGAATGACTTGCATGATAGACATATCATATCCTCCTCTCACTTTACGAATTTGTTATTTCTCGAATTCTTTAAGATTGTTGAAAATGCGTCTCAGATAGTTCTCAAATTGGTCTATTTCGCTTTTGGAGAATCCATGGTAATAAAGTTTGGTCATGTCCTGAGAAACCCGGATATAGAGGTTCTGGAACATTTTGTCTTTTTCCGTTCTCTTTATTAAGATTTTTCGACGATCTTGTTTTGTGGGTACTCTCTTGATGAATCCCATCTCCTCGAGGCGATCCAGCATACTCGTCAATGTGGATTTACCCAAGGATGTTTTACGGGCCAATTCATGGATAGGGATTCCGTCTTCCCGCCAGAGTACGAACATGATACGGCCCTGGGCAGGATTGATTTCGATATCATAGTCTTTCAATTTTTTCGCAAAGATACGACCCGACAGTTGGTGGATCTTGGCTATGAGGAATCCGCCCTCACGTTGTAATTTCATCTTTCGTCCTTCAGACTGAATTCGAATGTCTTGTTGTAATCCCACCCTCTCGCTTGGTCGGGAACGACACGAAGAACGGTGTATTCCGGGTCTTCATATTTGGCAGGATAGAATCGCTCCCATTCGTCCAGCCAAAGTGCTTTTTTGAGATCGATGTCATCGATGATCTCTATCCTACCCTTTAGCGTCAATCCGTGCCATTCTGTTGGATTGCAATAGTAAAGGGAGCATTTCGGGTTGGCAGCGATTTGTTCTATTTTGGAAGATGATGTATTGGTCACAATGAACGTTGTGAATTGGTTCTGGTATGGATGGAAGAAATCGGCGAGCCCGGGGAATTCATCCTTGTTCCGCAGGTTGCTGATGGCTCTGATATGAGGATATCCCTCGTCATCGATGGTGGAGAGGTAGGCCGCCTTGGTGCTCGACATTAATCTCAGGCACTTCTGTTTTATTTCGTCTGGTTTCATGGGTGGTCCTCCTACTTTATTTCTTAAACAATCCTGCATCAAGATTACTGCCGAGAGATTTGGAGACGACATGTAAATAACGTGTCGGTATATCCGCATCGATTCCGTCGATGGTTTCCAGGATCACTTAACCTGATTTTATCACATTTTCTTCCTCGAAGGTAATATCGGGCCCTGTGGGATCGAGTTTCCAATTGGCACCGCATTTCCCCGAGTAATAAGTATTTTCGGTGATGATACAATCGTGCAACCGGTATGTTCTTTTATTATCCTCATCTCGCATCCAGGCATACCGGCAGCGCGTGATGATGTTGTGGTGAAACTCGAAGTCCTCACCCGTATCGCAGACCCACACGGCGGATGTATATGCTCCGTCAACAATACAGTGCGTCATGGCATTTCCATGACTCGTACCGTTCTCAGCCCTCCAGAATACGACAGGATTTCGACAGTTATAGAAAACGCAGTGGTCGACGACGAGTCCATGACCATTAGCCAGAATACAGACATTGGACGGAACAGCATACCCGTCCATGGTAAATAGACATTGGGTGACGACCAGGTCGTCGAGGTCTTTGCCCTCCCGGAAGATGGGGTAGTACCAGATTTCAGGAGTTGGATTGCCCAGAAATTTAAGCCCACGAATCGTTACATGGTTGATCTCAATC
>Ga0180437_10004268_pt1 | contig 20456 bp, 14 predicted proteins | sample SS_ome_4_FD_132410 | JGI IMG/M metagenome (GOLD analysis project Ga0180437, IMG submission 132410) | Hypersaline lake sediment archaeal communities from the Salton Sea, California, USA - SS_3_D_1 metaG | ecosystem: Environmental > Aquatic > Non-marine Saline and Alkaline > Hypersaline >... | reverse complement strand
CGTTGACCGCCTTACGCACCATCGCCGCGTCGAGGTGGCACGCGCCTAGGGTGTTAATTTGGCAGGCGCAAAGGCCGCTCTGCTCGATGCGCTGGCGATCGTGGTCCGTCTGAATATCGCCCTCGATCACCGCCGCCCGGCCGTGCAGCCGCGGCGCCATCGCCTCGAGCAGACTTGTCTTGCCGGCGCCCGGCGAGCCAATCAGATTGACTGCAAATATGCCCTTCTCACGAAAGAATCGGTTCAGCTCGTCCGCGATTTCCTTGCTTTTCCCTTTGACCTTTTCCGCGAGTACAATCTTTTTCGACATGTTTCTTTGATACCTCGACCTGACTGCTTCCTACAACGTAACACCCGTCAGCGCAATTTTCTTCGGGCTAAGCGGCCGCCGATGCCCGCACGGAAACGCATCGACCTCGTCTCGGATTCTGGGGAATGGTACCAGCCAAGACGACCTCGGCGCAAAGGGCCGGATTCATGCCTTGCCCTTATTTACCTCCGGCGACGCGGACGTTTTGTATGCGGATGGTGGGCATGACGGTGCCGGGTTCTTCGCGGTAATCGGAGGAGATCGCGTCGAGATTACGGAGAAACTCGAGCATGTTTCCGGCGATCATGGTGTTTTTGACAGGGTAAGCGATCGCGCCGTTCTCTATCTTGAACCCGAAATCGACGGAACTGGAGACATCTCCCGAGACTTCGTTGGCCGAGAGCGAGCCGCTGGGCACATAGAGGCCCTCTTTGGTGTCGCGTATGATCTGTTCGGCGGTCAGGTCGCCGAGTTTCGGATTGACATTTGTCGGGCGGATGCCGCCCCGTGTCGAGTGGCCGGTATTGGGTTCGTTGGCCTTGTTGGCCGTATAGGAGTCGTGCAGCCAGGACATGAGCACGCCGTTCTCGACGACGGTGAGCGGCTTGCGCGGGAAGCCCTCGCCGTCGAAGGCGCTCGAGTTGCAGCCTTGCGGTATAAGGGGATCGTCCACCAAGGTGAGCAATTCCGAGGCGACCTGACGGCCCTTTTTGCCGGCGAGCCAGGAACGGTTCCGTTGCACTTCCTCTGCATTGGCGGACCAGCACACCATTCCGAGTGTGCTGTGTGCGGCCAGCGGCCCCAAGACCACGGGCATATGGCTCGTCTCGATCTTGCGTGCGCCAAGGAATCTGCGGGCTTCCTGGGCGGCCTTGGCGCCGAGGCCTGCCGGGTCGAAATCGTCCAGAACACGTCCTACATCGTAATCGAAATAGGAGCCCACGTCGTCGCCGTGCTTGACGAGGGCCATGACGTACATATTGACATAGGTCATGTGGCTGGCGGCCTCGACGCCCAGGTTGTTGGCCAACGCGCCTTCGCTCCATCCCGTTCTCACGGCGCCGCTGACAAGCACTTCCGGATCGACCTCCCGCGCAGCATCGATGTTTCCGCCTGCCCACTGCACCAATTCATCGGCTTCCAGTTCCGCCAGGCGCGAATCGTACAGGCCCTCGACGGTGGGATATGCGGCCTTTTCGGGGAGACTAGCGAAGTCGGGGTCCGGTTCGGCAACCGTGGCCAGTTTTGTCGCGTTTCGCGCCGCATTGAGGGCTTCCGTTTCATCGAGGCCGCTCGCACTGGCCCAGCCTCGGGCGCCGCGCACAAAGGCCCGAACTGAGACGCCAGCGTTCCAATGGGCGTCACACGATTTGACGGCGCATTTTTCGAGCGCGACGCTCAGGCTGCGGCCTCGATACGCCGACACGTCGACGAATTCCGCGCCTGCCTTTACGGCAGCGTCACAGGCCTTTTGTGCAAGCAGCAACAGGTCGTCCATGATCGGCCTCCTCTAGATGTCAAATAGCACCGGCGTGCGGCTTTAAGCGCGTCTCACTTCTTTGTAAGAACACGGACAAACACGAACAGGGCGCCGCGTCCCCTGCCTCCCTACTCCCCGCTCCCTTTTTCATTCTTGTCCGCCGACGACCACGTCGCGGACGCGGACGTGCGGCCCGCCGCCGCTCACATGCATTCCCTGGCCGAACTTGCCGCACATGCCAGCCATTTTCATCTCGAACGCGTTACTTACGGCGTCGGCGTTCATGAGGGTTTCGAGCGTCATGCCGGAGATGCAGACGTCGCGAAGGTGTTCCTCGAGTTGACCGTTGCGAATCATGTAGCCCTCGCCAGCGCTACAGGTGTACTGTCCGCGCTCGCAGAAAACATAGCCCCATTGCCCCGCCGTGAGGTAGACCCCCTGGTCGACGTCTTTGATCAGTTCCTCGAAACCCATGGCGCCTGCTTCGATGAAGGTGTTGCTCATCCGCACGATGGGGCGATTGGCGTATCCCTGCGCCCTAGCGCTGCCGTTGGGCGCGACGTCCATCTGCGCGGCCGTCTCGAGACTGTGCATCAATCCTTTGAGCACGCCATTTTCGATGAGCACGTGCCGTTGCGACGGGGTTCCTTCCGAATCGTAGGGAAACGAGCCCCACGAGCCTGGAATTGTGCCGTCGTCGATGATGGTTATGCAATCGGCTGCGATTCGCGTCCCCAATTTCCCATCAAGGATTGACTGCCCCGTAAGGACAAGATCGGCTTCCGCGTTGTGGCCTAAAGCTTCATGGGTGAGCAAACCGGTGATCGATGGGTGGAACACAACAGTGAATTTGCCGGCGGGAGCGCGTCGGGCGTCGAGCAGAGACACGGCGCGTTTGGCCGCTTTCACGCTCACGTCATCGGGGGTCAGCCGGTCAATTAGTTCATAGCCGCATTGTTCCGCTCGGTGTTCACCGCCTTTTTGGCGAACTTCGCCGTCCCGGGCGGCCATGTAAGCCCCCAGGTTGGTGCGCACAGACTCCATGTCGAGAAACGTTCCGCGCGTATTGCATAACGCCACGCGTTCCACACTGTCCCCGTAGTATATCCTTGTATTGACGAGTTTTCCTTGTCCGGCCGCGACGGCTGCCTGCTCGTATTGCGTCAGCAGTTTCATTTTCTCGTCGAGCGAGATCGAGCGCGGATCTTTCTCGAAAACTGCCAGCACGGTGTCCTCGACGGGCGCCGCTTCCGCGACGACGCCCTGGTCGCCAATCCGTTCTTGGGAGGCTTTGGCCATAGCGACGGCGGTTTCGAGACAATCGAACGCCCGTTCGCGGTCATAGCCGTCGGTCGAGGCAAATCCCCACGCGCGGTTCAACAGCACGCGAACGCCGAGTCCGCGCTGTCGGTACTGGCTGACCTTGTCCGCCTTGCCGTCCTGGAGTTGAACGCTGGTGCCCTCGTCTTCGACCGCCCGGACGTCCATGAAATCCACGCCGATTTGTTGCGCCTTATCGCGCAGGGCCTCGAGCATGTCCCGCATCACCCATTCCCTCCGTTTTCGTCCACCGGCGAGTCCATGATCTCGTCTCGGGTTCCCGGGAATGCTACCAGCCAAGACGGGCTCGGCGCAAAGGTCCCCGGCCGCTTGGGAAACGGCGCCAGGAGGCCCTTGCTTAGTTCAGCGCGCTTCGAAAAGTAGCAGTTCGGAGAAGAACTGTCTCTCGAGGGGTATCCGCAATCCCTCATTCACCAACTGCCAGCCGTTCAATACGACGCGTTCGCCGGTGCTGTCGAAAGTGACTCGGTAGCTCTTGCTGCGATCAAGGCCTTTGGGTTGGAAGAGATAGCTGTCCGATGCCGTTTCGGGGAGGAGTCTGACCAGGGTCGCCCAGCCCCGACTGCCGGTTGGGTCGGTGAATTCCATGGCGAACCACGGGCTGGACTCGACGCCTCCGGAAGCGGAAACCGGGGCATGATGGTACACTCGCGAAGTCGGCAATATCGGCCGCATAAATTCCTTATAGATACCCGCATAGCGGAGGAACCGTTCCTGGAGGTTAGGACTCAATTCGCCGAGCGTGACCGGGGCGCAGGATGGGAAGAACATGGGCGTGCCCAACGAAAATATGATGCGCAGCCGCGTATCGAGGCCGGCGCCGTCGCCTTGGGCGCCGTTGGCTAAGACGAACCGTTCGGGCGGCAACGCGACGCTCGCCCCGCTCATGATCTGCAGGACGCGCGGGATGTAGCCCATATCGGACGGGAAATCTTCGTGAAATCGACCCGCGATGCCCAAATCCAGCCGCGCACCCCCAGCGGCCGCCTGCTGCAAGATCAGATCGGGATACTTCTCGTGGACACGCTCGTACATGCCGTAGACGGCTTCGTAGTACCGCCAATAGTTGTTCTCGAGGAACGGGCCCTGCTGGGTCGAAGGCCCCTCGAAGGTGAAGACCGGATTGTAGTCGACCCGAAACATATCCAGATCGTACTGTTCGATCATGGCCGTTAGCTGCGCCTCGGCCCAAGCGGCGGCGTCGGGCTTCGTCATGTCCAAAACATTCTTGGGTAGGATCCAGTCGGGATGCGCCTGGGCGGCCTCGCTTTGCATGCCGTAGAGACGCTCGATCTCGCCGTAAAGACCGACCAGCAAGCCTTTCTTGTGGGCATGTTCCACCACCGGTCTCAGGCCGTCTGGAAAACGCTCGCGCGCCGGTTTAAGCCAGTCGCCTTGCCGGCATTCCTGCGCGGTGCTTTCCCACCACATGGCGTCGATAAGAAACAGTTCCGCACCAACGGCTGCGGCAACATCGATGCTCTTGATGATGTTCTCGGCCGTAAAGTCCGCGAATTTGTAGTGCGCCAACGGCGTATCGCCGGGCATGATGTATTGAATCCGAAACGCGCGCTCGGGCGGACACTGCGGCTTCACGAAATGCCGTATATGATCGTGCATGGCCTGAACGGCGGCGTCGAAACCCCTCTGCACAAAACCCACATGCACGGCAGGCGTAATGATGGTTTCGCCAGGCGCCAACACCCGCTGCGGATTCACCGCTTTCGGCCCGACCTTGACGAACAGGCCGTCGCTGTTCTGGAACTGCATTTCCCAGTTCGCCGACCACGCCAAGTGGCCGATGACATATTCCTGGTTCGTCTCATTGCGGACGACGAAGAAGGGGTCGTCGAACCCTTGCCCTTTGTCACACGCAATCGATGTGATCTCGCCGGCTGGTAGTGGCTTCCAGTCAAACCAACCTTCATAAGTGATATCATCCCGGCTCATATATCCAAGCGTGAAGGCACTTGGTTGCGGCCAGGGGCGCCCACACCATGGACTGACGCCGGTCAGGGCAACGCGATCGTCGGAAGTGTTGGCGATCGCGAGCCATCGGGTCAGCACAGCGGTTCCGTCCAACAACGTGTGCACATCGACAGTAACCGGATAATTCATGTTCGACAGTTTCACGACGTGGTGGCGGGCGCCGCGATCGGTACGTTCAAGCTCCTCGGCGCCAACCCACCGCCAGCCGCAATCGAGCATCACGCGCGTCTGGGCGTCCGCTTCGAACGCCGTCTCAATCTCGAATGCCGGCGCAGTCCATCGCGCGTAAAACGGCATCCGGCCGTCTTCCGGCGACCAATAGCAACCCACCCACTGGTCGCCGCGCAACGTCTCGATATAGACGGCCTCACCGGACGTAAACCGGACTTCCGGGATTGCATCGTTGCTGACCGCAATATTCGTTCTACCCGTCTGCCGCGTCAGCGTAATCCACTTGCCCGGATCGGGTTTCGCCTGCGGCTGCGACCAGACCTCGAGCACCTCGATGGCCATGTTGCATCCCACCAAGTCCGCCGGCGATGAAATCGGCTCGCTGCCAATAAACAGCCCCACCGGCTGACCCGCGGCAACATTAAACTCGTGAGCAAATGCGACGGGATTGCTGCGCGTGTGGGTTGCGTCCAGAAGGCCAACCTGGTGCCGACCCCCAGGCATGGTGGCCACCCACCCCCCGTTCTCGAAAACCCACACATCGCTTTTCCCGTCGGGATCGACGTCCTTCGCACACCAGACACTTCCACTGCACCGGATACGCCCATACACTGGACTCGCCCAGCGGGCCATCGACCAGCCAACGGTGAATACGTCGCCTTTCCCGAGCGACACCCCGGCCGTCGCCGGCGGCTCGGCTACACATCGTGCCCATCCCGGCAATTCGTTTTCGCCAAACACCCAAGCCGGTTGGTCGCCGTCGAATTCCGTTGCATACGGTTGCCAACTCGTGATTTTCTTGCCTGTCGGCCCGCCCCAATCGCCGCAACCTTGCGAGACGGTCCGCCCCATTTCCCACACGCCGTCCGGGTTTGCTGCGTCGCTCCAGTCAGCCGCTAGATCCCACTTGTGCCCAATCCATTTGGTATCCCACGGATTACGCGTATCCAATGGATTACGCGTATCCAACGCATGAACCAAAGGGTTTAAGACAGCCGCCATACACAAGAACATGACCGTCCCTTTCATCCCGTTTCCCCTGCATGCGCCAACCCGAGCGACTCAGACAGCCAGGTAACGGGTGACTCGCGCGGCTCCTTCCACGCGTCGAGCCGGCCCGCGGCAATCGTCTCATTGGCCCACGTCAACCAACGCCAGTATTCGGGGTGCTGTTTCTCGTAGTCCAGTTGTTCGTAGAAAACCCAATACCCGTGGCCCGTTTCTGAGAGAACTACAGCATTCTTCCCGCAGAACTCCGGGTCGGCCCCACGCACGATGGGGTCAATGCCGCCCGCGTAGAGATACGCTATCCCGGCTTCCTCAGGCGCCCTCATGTTGTCGAGCAACTTTCGTCTGTTCGCTTTCAACGCCTCTTCCTGCTGCATGAAACGCGAGGGACGTCCATAGGTGCTTGGGTCGCCCAGGATCAGGGGCGCCGACGCGGTGGCCCATTCCTGGTAGATGGCCTGCACCATAAACGGCGTGCCTGGCGCTGGATAGATGCAAAAGCGGAACCCAGGGGCGTACTCGTCAACCGCGGCGCGAAGTCCCCGGCATTTCGCACGCCAGAAAGCGATCTGGAAATCTTCAAAATCATCGTGCAGGCGTTGTTCTTCGAGCCACTGCTTGCGTGCTCCGTTGGGCAAGTCCGGCAAGAGCAGTTCACGACTCTCTGCAAAACGCTTCAGAATTACGTCATCGTAGGAGATTGAATACAGATTGCCTTGATTCCCCGGAGCGTAATTCTCGAAGTCCAAGAAGACCCCAACGAGGTGCGGGTCTTTCGAGGCTATTCGGGCATAGGCAAGAACATACCGCGTGAGCCATTCCCAGAACTCGTCCGAGTTCGGACTCCACAACGGTTGTTCGGCGCCGTTGCCCCACGTGACGCGTTTGCCGTCCGCCGCCGGTTCGTCCGGTGCGGGCAAGCTTCCCCGCATCCAAGGCATGTGGAAGATGCCGTGCGTTGCGCACCTCCGGGCTACGCATTTCACTTCATCAAGCCGGTCATGTTTGATACGTGGCGAGTATACGTTGAACCCGGCTGCGGCGGATGTCTCGACCATCCACTCTTCGGTTACCCAATCGTTCGTGGGCTGCATCACCTTATCCACAACGATGCGGAGTTTCACGGACTTTCCCAACATGTCCGGCGTAACGGGCTGGGCTTCGCCGGCGTACGCGAAGCGAATCAAGAGAAAGAATACGACAAGAACAGTCAAGACCAGGTTCCGCAGAACGCACATTCTCGCTTTCCTTCTCTTGACCGGACCGAAAGGAGTAGGCGTGCATGCTTTTCACAGAGATTTACGGCCGCCGTCGACCTCATCCACAGCACGCCAGTATACGGGACTTGGTTCAACACTTCAACGGCGACTCCGGGATACGATCGTGCGTCCGTTGCGCTAGGAGCCGCACCGCTGCGGACCACAAAGCCACCCTCTTTCTATCGCACTTCCGAACAGGTTCGGGTATACCCGACTCAATTCATTGAGATCCGCGGCATATTGGACGAAGGGCGGTTCGCCCCGGATTTGGTCGACGATTTCGAGGGCCTTTTCGACTTGCTTTTCCGCGTTGCGGCAGATGAGGCGGACGGCGCCTTCTGCGTCGGCGGCGCGCAGATCGGAGAAGGCAAAACCCGCTGAATTGGGTGCCCCGCAATCATGGCAATTACACCAATGACGCAATTGAGATCGAGCGTGTGTCAGAAACATGCGCCGTTGCTCGCCGCCATGGCCCGCTCCACTCGGCCAAGCAACATCTCCGCCTGCTTCATGGTCCGGCGGCGGGCGGTTAGAACCGCTGCGGCGAACTTGAGCGCCCCGCCGCGGCCGCCGACGCGCAGTATGCGAGCAGTGGCCTTGCGGTCCATCCGATTCAACTCGCGCGTGAGGGTCAGCGTCGCGTGCTGAAGTTGCATCGGGCTGAAGTGGCTGTGTTTTAAGTGGACGCGCAGGTGGCCGGGAAGGAAATGGTTGGTCGCCACCGGTTCATTGCCCAACCACCACGTGTCCGCCACCTCGCCCTGGGAGAGCATTCGCCCGTACAGCGGCGAGCCCGGGTAGATGCGTAGAATGCGCAGGTCGTAAAGACAGCACGGGACCTCTTTCAGGTAGCGTTGCGTCCGCACAAGCCTTTCCGGCGAGTCGTGAGGAAGCCCTACCATCAGCAGGGGGCCCACCTGGATTCCCTTCTCGTTCACCTGCCGCACGGCGTCTGAAAAACATCGGCCCACGTTCTGGCGCTTGCCTACGGACACGCAGTTGTCGTCGTCGACCGATTCGACCCCGACCGCCACCCCGAGGCACCCCGAGCACGCCATCTCCTCCATGAGCGCGTCGTCACACAACTGTTCAAGCGTCACCATGGTGACAAACCGCCGTTTCTTCCGGCGCAGCAAAGCGAGCAATTCGGCGCTGTGACTCCGATCCCCAAGGAGGTTGTCGTCCGTGAACAACAGAATGGCTTTCGGGTAGAGGCCCTGGAGTTGGTCAATCTCCTGTTCAAGCACGTCCAGCGGCTTGGTGCGGAACGGCCCCATGTAGCGTGAGCTGACGCAGAACGAGCACCCATGATTGCAGCCGCGTGTGGCGAATAGCGCCGCGGGCGTCTGGTAAGGCCTGTCCCCGAAGAAGCGGTAGTCAATCGGCGCCATTCGCGAAGAGGGGGTCGGCGAGCCGGTGTATCGCTCCTTCAACTTTCCGGCCAGAAGGTCCTCGCAAACGGTTGGCCAGAGGGTCTCGGCTTCACCGGTCACAATGGCGTCCGCGTGGCGCGTCGCCTCCTCCGGACAAACGGTGACATGAATGCCGCCCAAAATGACCTTCTTCCCGGCCGCGCGTAAATCGTCCGCGTGACGGTACACCTTTCCTGCGAACTGGGTCGCCACAGTGAATGCGAATACGTCGCCATCGAATCGGACCTGGTCCGTCTGCTCGTCCACCAGGGCCGTCTCAATGGCTTTTGGCGTGACCCCATTCAGAACGGCCAGCGGCACCGGCGGCTGCGAGATCGTGGCGGTCGAATCGAGTTTGTACAGATCGTGCATGATGTTGACAAATACAAGTTTCATCGTGGGACCTTCCCTCCGGTTGACGCGCCCCCTATGTGATTCTATCGGCTGATTGGTTTTCCTGTCGTCGCTCATCATGCTTCCCAACGGAGCGCCGGTGAGCGGCACGAAACATCCGGCTCGATGTGCCAGCTATGTCTTCCCGTTTGCTAAATGGCCAAGTACCAGTCGCATGAAAAGAAGCAAGAAAAACGAGGCCGCGAAAAGAACTGTTCCTAAGAAGATGAGCCAACTGGATCGCCCTACGATGAGCATTCGAAGAAGACCAGCGAAGAACATGGCGTTGATTGGCCAAAGTAGAATCCAAATTTCATCTGCCAAGGACGAGGGCAATTCAGCGAGGTCACTGAGTCTCATCACGCCATTCGTTTGGTTTCACGGCCTTGTTAGCTCTGGCTATGCTTATACTCCGGGCAGTTCCAGGTACGCTTTGCTTAATCAATGGCCATCTATGGCCTATTCGACGAAGGGCGGTTCGCCCTGGATCTCGCTAACGATTTCGAGGGCCTTTTCGACTTGTTTTCTCGAGCCGCGGCAAATGAGGCGGACGGCCCCTTCTGCGCCGCCGATCCCGCCCGAGGCCGCCTGGAAAACGGCGACACTGGCGAGCGTCTCAAGCGCCTCGATCTCGGTGACAACGTGGCCGGTAAGAAGAAACATCGAGGGGACCTGGTTAAGGCTCTCAACGGGTTCTCGCATCTTCTTGGCGATTTCGAGTACGGACCCGGCCGTCTGTTTTTCGAGTCCAATGGGAATAACGAGATGCGCTTTTCTCGCGACGACGTAGGGCATAATCGCGCCGGTGGTACCGCCTGTTGGACTGCCAATGAGAACGCCCGCGGTCTTGCTGTCGTAATCGAGTGCGTTGGCGCCTTTGATCACAACGTCGCCCGGCTCGAGGCGCTTGACGGCCTCGGCGAGCGAGAGGTCCCCCTGGATCTCGCCGTTAACGAGCACGATCTCGTCCATCCGCTGCACTGGTTGCAGGTCTTTCCCACCTTTCGCCGGCAACGTTCTGCCGTATACATAGGCGCCATGCGGGACCTTCTTGCCCATAATCTCTTCCGCGACGTACGTATTCGTAGTGCCCTTGGCAATGATGACCGTGCCGCCCCGGAGCGCTTCCTTGACCATGGGCATTTGGGCGACGGCCTTGGCGATGAGGCGCTTGCTTTCGGAAACCGTGAGGACGACCTGCGCCTGGACAATGTTCTCGTGAGTGCCTTTTGGCGCCGTTTCGGCGGCCGCGCCCAACGACGCGCAAGCCCACCCGATAAGCAAAGGGAGTACAGTTCGTCTGATGCGCATTGTAACCTCTCCTACGCCCCCTCAGAACGCATTGGAGGGCAACGGTTGGAACCGCCGGACGAGACCTGACGATTCTACGTAATCCTAAAATACGCGCAAACGGCTGCTCTTGCAACCCGTCAATTGGGGGCTGTATTATTTGCAGCAACGCACCGCGCGAAAATGGGCGCTCGGGGCAAGCCGGAAGGGCACTCGTGCAAGTCTTTGTCTCACCGGAGGTAAACAACATAATCGACAACGCGGTCGCTATCAGTACGCGTCGCGGCCGCTGCTACGTCGGCGTCGAGCACTTATTCGAGGCCCTTACGGCACAGGGTTCGCTGCTGCCGAGGTCGGTTCACGACCGCTATCGCAACGTGCTCCACACGCTTGGCCGGGAGATCGATCGGGAAGCGTGGCGCGGCACGATGCCGACGGTGTCGGGTGAGATCTTCTACACGCCCCGTTGCGCCGCGGTTACGAATGAGGCGACGCGGCTGGCCAATCGCCTTGGATCCCGCGAGCCCAGTGCGGGCCACCTGTTGCTGGCCATCCTCAGCGACGCGCACGCGCTGCCGAGCCGGGTCATGGATCGCCTTGGCCTCGATCGGGGCGAGCTAGTGGCCGCCCTTACGGAAGGGCTCCGAGCGCCCCGTGCGCCTGATCAGGCGTCCCCTCAAGAAAGGGCGGGGCTTGCTCCCGCGCCGCATACACAGGGGAAGGCGGCGCCAGCAGGCGCCGCGGCCGCAGCCGGCGCCCCGGGGCCGAGGACGGCCGAGGCCGCCACTGCTAAAACGGCAGAAGCGGCCCCGGACCAGGCGAAACTGGCCTTTTCGCTCGAGTCCGTCACCCGCGACCTCACCCAAGCCGCCCAGGACGGCAAGCTCGAGCCCGCGGTGGGCCGCGACGACACGATATTCGAGCTGTTGCAGATCCTCGCCCGGCAGACGAAGAACAACGCGATTCTTGTCGGCGAGGCGGGCGTAGGCAAGACGAAAATTGTAGAAGGGCTGGCGCTGCTGGCGGCCGGTGAAACCGGCAGCGGACTGCTTTCCGGGAGTCGCATTCTCGAACTCGATATCGGCGCATTCATGTCGGACACGAAGTATCGCGGGGTTTTTGAGGAGAAGCTTCGGGCTCTCGTCGAGGAACTCAAAAAGTCCAAGGACGCCATCCTTTTCATCGACGAAATCCATCTCATCATGGGCGCGGGCGCTACAGACGGCGACGGCATGGACATGGCAAACCTTCTGAAACCGGCCTTGGCGCGGGGGGAAATTCGATGTATCGGCGCCACGACCATTCAGGAATACCGGAAATTCATCGAGAAAGACCCGGCGCTCGAGCGGCGGTTTCAAATGGTGCGGGTCGAGGAACTCAGCGAAACGGCCACGTACGAGGTGCTCAGGGCGCTGCGGCCGTCCCTCGAGCGGCACCATCGGGTGCACATCGGGCGTAAGGCGCTTCACGCGGCCGTCAAATTGACCCAGCGCTACATGCCGAACCGGCAGTTGCCCGACAAGGCCATCGATGTGCTCGATCAGGCGTGCGCACGCTACCGGCTCAAGGCCATCGCTGCGCAGAAGAATCCGAAACTGCTCGAGAACACCATTGTCCCCACCGCCGCCGACAAGGTAACGCCGCACGACGTACGAAAGGTCGTCAGCCAGATCACGGCTATCCCGATGGAGGAGATCTCTGCCGAGGAACGCATCCTTCTCGGGGACCTCGAGCGCCGACTGCGCGAACGCATCATTGGCCAGGACGAGGCCGTGTCCCGAGTGGTCGCCGCCGTTAGGAAGTCGCGGGTCGGCCTGGCCGACCCGAAGCGGCCCGACGCCGTGATGCTTTTCCTCGGGCCGAGCGGCGTAGGCAAAACCGAACTGGCCAAGGCTCTCGCGGACATCGTGTTCGGGTCGCTCAACCATCTGGCTACGTTTGACATGTCCGAGTACGTCGAGGAGCACTCAGTGGCCCGGTTGTTGGGGGCGCCGCCGGGCTATGTCGGCAGCGAAGAGGAGGGCCGGCTGACGGGCGCGGTGCGTAAATCGCCGTTTTCGGTGCTGCTGTTTGATGAGATCGAGAAGGCACATCGGCGGGTGTTCGACGTTCTTCTGCCCGTATTTGACGAAGGCCAGATCAAGGACTCGCGGGGCCGCGTCGTCAGTTTCAGGAACTGCATCATCATCCTTACGTCGAACATCGCGGCGGATTTGCTCCGTCGCGGCGATCGTGACGAGGTATCGAGCGAGCTGCTCGATGTGCTGCGGGCGCATTTCCGGCCCGAGTTCATCAACCGGATCGATGAGATCGTGCCGTTCTACCCGCTTCTGTTCGAGGATGTGCGGGCGATCCTGCGGTTGTCCATCCACGAGCTTCGTTCCCGGCTCCATGATCGCGGCATCAAAGTCCGGATGTATCAACGCGCCTACGAGCATCTCGCGCAGCAAGGATACAGCGAGGAGTTCGGTGCACGCGAGCTGCGGCGATGCGTCGAGCGGCTCGTGACCAATCCGGCAAGCGACCTCCTAACGCGCGAAGACTTCAAGCGCGGCGACGTCATCGAAGTGCTGATGCATGAGGGCGAACTCGTCATCCGAAAAGGGGCGCCCGCGAACCACGCCGAGGCAACACCGTGAGAGGCGGCGCGGGATACCCGGACTGCTTTGTCGTCGTCAACGGCCCGGAAGACGGCACCGAATTTCCCATTGCGCGTGCGCCGTTTTTCATCGGTAAAGACCCCGCCTGCGCCGTCAACGTCCGTCTTGACACGGCAGTGCAGCCCATACACGCCCGATGCACCGTTGTCTCGGACGGCTATCGCATCCGAAGCAAAGACGGCTCGACCGTACTCGCGAACGGCAAGCCCGCCGGCGCCGTCCGTTCCCGAATCGTGCGATCAGGCGGCTGGGTCCAAGTCGGCCACACGCTCCTCGTGCTCGAATGCTCGCCGGACGGCCTCGCCAGCCGGAGCCGCGGCATCGACACACAGAACGATTTCGCCTGGGCGGCCCGCGAGGCCGCGCGGAAACTGGCGAGCGTTGGCCGTGGATTGTTCCGGATTGTGGTGCGGGCCGCAGGCCGGTTGCTCGGCAGTTGGCTGGGCATCCTGGCAGTCCTGATCCTGCTCTACATGTTCTGGCCCTGGTTCCGGATGTGGATCAACTACCTTCTCTTGTGGGCGTATAGCAATATTGTCGGGGCCGTGCTGCGGAGAATCCTCTCCGGCTAACCCAGTGTTGCTCCGAGCTCTCGCGCCTCCCACTCCTACTCCCACTCTTACTCTTACTCCCAGCCCTTTCTCAGGCTCGTACCCGCGCCGCGCTTGCGGGCGTGCCGCAAAGAGGAAGAGCGGCATGAGGCCGCTTGACATTCAGCGGGCGGTTGCGTAGAAGAGACGCTCAGACCTTGGTGAGAATACAGGGTTTCGACCACAGGGGCTCTGGCTTGACGAAAGGGATCTTCATCGATGAAAAATGGCGGGGAACTTCGGATCGGCGTCATCGGCGCGGGCGGGCGCGGCGCGCTTGCCGCGCACGCCCATAAACCTGACGACGGCGTGCGGCTCGTGGCCGGCGCGGACGTCCGGCCCGAGCCGCTCGAACGGTTCAAAGAAGCCTACGGTGCCGGCGTCTTTGTCACCACGGATTATCGAGAACTCCTGAACCGAGACGCCATCGAGGCCGTGTTTGTGACCTCGCCGGACTATCTCCACGAGGAGCACGCCGTGGCCGCGCTCGAGGCCGGCAAGTCCGTGTATCTTGAAAAACCCATGGCCATCACCATCGAGGGCTGCGACCGCATACTCGAAACCGCCTATCAGACCAAAAGCAAGCTGTATCTCGGCCACAACATGCGGCATATGTCGTTCGTGCAGAAAATGAAGGAACTTATTGACGGCGGCGCGATCGGCGAGGTCAAAGCCGCCTGGTGCCGCCATTTCGTGTGCTACGGCGGCGACGCCTATTTCAAAGACTGGCACTCCGAGCGCGCGAAATCGACGGGGCTCCTCCTGCAGAAAGCCGCGCACGACATCGACGTCATCCACTGGCTCTGCGGCGGCTACACAAAACGCGTCAACGCCATGGGCGCCCTCACGCTCTATCACCGCATCAAGGCGCGCCGCAAGGAAAACGAACGCGGCGACCCCGCGTTCGTGCCGACGAACTGGCCGCCTCTTGCGCAAACGGGCCTAAGCCCTATCATCGACGTCGAAGACCTCAGCATGATGCAGATGGAACTCGACAACGGCGTACTGGCCGCCTATCAGCAGTGCCACTATACGCCCGATGCCTGGCGCAACTACACCATCATCGGAACCGAAGGCCGCATCGAGAACTTCGGCGACCTCCCCGGGCACTGCGTCGTCCGCATCTGGAACCGGCGCGTCGACTACAATCCCTACGGCGATGAACAATACTTAATACCGCCTGTCGCGGGGAGTCACGGCGGTGCCGATCCCGAGATCGTCGCCGAGTTCGTCCGGTTCGCGCGCGACGGCGGCAAAGTGCTCACCTCGCCCGTGGCCGCTCGCAACAGCGTCGCGGCGGGTTACCAGGCCACCCAGTCACTTAGAAACGGCGGCATTCCCGTGGACGTCCCGCCGCCCAAACCTGAAATCGTCGCCTACTTCGACGCCCAAAGCACGGACTGACACAAACGTATAGGACGGTGGGGACCCCGAGCCCGATGTCGTCGCCCATTTCGACGCCCAGACCCTTTGGGCGCCCGAACGCAGAAAGACGAGCAAGACGGGACGCTGGCGACTCGCTACGCTTGCGTCAGTCCCTGGTTTCACCGCGCCCTAGTCTCGCCGCTGCGTTCGCCATGAAGACGCATCCGCAAGCCGGGGCATGTGTTAACGCCCATCGCAGGCGGCGTGCTATGCTAACAGGGGCATGACGGCGGCGCCTCGGCGGCACAGAGATGAAATGGATGGAGCCGGTATGATGAAAGCTGGCGAGATGACGGCAATCAAGGCGATTCTGGTAATGGGCGTGTTGACCTTGTTGCTCTTGTGGCTCCTCGCCGAGGGTCTGCGTTATGGGCTCGAGCGCCGCCCGAAGGAATCGGTGGCCGCGTCCAAGACCCCCTCGCTGTTCGACGGACAACGGGCGTACCGCGACCTCGAGACTATCGTCGGGATGGGGCCGCGGCCCTCGGGCTCGGAAGCGTTGGACCAATTACGTGAGTTCGTCAAGACAGAACTTACCAAGGCCGGCCTGAACGTCTGGGAACACCGTTTCGAGGCCGAGACGCCCATCGGCGTCTTGCCCATGGTGAACGTGGTGGCAAAAACTGAAGGCACGAAACCCGGGGTCATCATTCTCGGCAATCACTATGAGACCAAACATTTTCCGGAGTTCACGTTCGTGGGGGCGAACGACGGCGGCTCGACCACGGCCTGGATGCTCGAGATGGCGCGGGCCGTCGGGCCGAAGCGTGAAGGGCGCAGCGTGTGGCTGTGCTTCTTCGACGGAGAGGAAGCCTTCAAGGAATGGTCGGCAACGGACAGCCTTTACGGGAGCCGGGCGTTTGTGGCCCACTTGAAAGAGAGCGGGCGTTTCTCAGAAATCCGGGCCATGATCAATGTCGACATGATAGGGGACTGCTATCTCGGTATCACCCGCGACACGGACGCTCCCGAATGGCTGAATCAGCGCATTTGGCGCAATGCCCGGGCCCTGGGTTACGGCAGCCATTTCCTACGGGCGAGTCGCTCGATCGAGGACGACCACGTTCCTTTTCGCACCGCGGGAATTCCCGCTATCGACATCATCGATTTCTGTTACGGCGCGAACCGCCTCGAACACGAACAGAACTGGCACACGGCCAACGATACACTCGAACGGGTGTGCGCGGAGAGTTTGCAGGTCGTTGGAGACGTGATCTATCATTCATTGACGGATATTGATGCGTACCTGAATAAACTTGCGCGGAATTGACGTGACTACCCCCGACAACCAAGATGCGGCCTGGCTCGAGGATGTGACGCCCGACGAAATGCGGCGCATGGTCGATGCCCTGTACCGCACGCATCACTTGATCTCCCACATCAACGATCTGGACACGCTGCTCGGCCGGATCATGGAAGAAAGCAAGCAGGTGGCCCACGCCGAGGCCTGCTCGTTGATGCTCTACGACCCTGAATCGGAAGAGCTGTTTTTCCGGGTGGCCCTCGGCGAAAGCGGCGATCAGGAGGCGCTGAAACAGGCGATTCGCTTGAAGCTCAGTGAAGGCATCGCAGGCGTCGCGGCCGCGAATCGTGAATCAATAAATGTCCAGGACGCACCCGCCGACCAGCGTTGGAGCAACGCGGCCGACCAAGCAAGCCACTTCGAGACCCGCTCGATCCTCGCCGTGCCGCTCATCGACAAGGACGTTCTGGTGGGCGTCGTCGAAGTGCTCAACAAGATCGGCGGCGGGCCCTTTACAAATACCGATCTGCACCTCATGGAAATGTTTGCCTCCCTGGCCGCTACGGCCATTGCCAACGCGCGGCTTATCGAAGAGAACCTGAAACGGGAACGCCTCGCGGCCGTGGGCCAGGCCGTTGCCGGCCTGTCACACTACACAAAGAACATCATCACCGGAATGACGGGAAGCGCGGACTTGATCGACGCGGGCCTAAATCAAGCCAATACAGAGCTGCTCAAAAGAAGCTGGCCCGTCTTCAAGCGCAGCACGAAGCGGATCTCGAATTTTGTGGAGGACATGCTCGCGTTCTCGAAACCCCGAGAACCCAATCTCGAAACCTGTGATTTGGCGGCACTGTTCGAGGAGGTCCGCGAGACGTTCCTCGGGCTGCTCGTGCGAAAGCAAGTTCAAGTTGAAATCGACACCGGCCAGATTGCGCCTCGCGTGTACGTGGATCGCGACGGCATCTTCCGGTGTCTTCTGAATATCTTCATGAACGCTGCCGAGGCGGCGCCGTCTGAGAACGGCCGGATCTGGGCGTCCGCCCGAATTGTGGACAACGGCGAATTGGAGTTGGACGTCGAGGACAACGGCCCGGGGGTGCCGGAAGAAGACATCGAGCGGATCTTTGAGCCGTTTTACTCGAGCAAAGGCTCGCGCGGCACTGGGCTGGGCCTGGCCGTAACGCGGAAAATCGTCGCCGAACACAGCGGTCACGTTGAGGTCCTGCGCGGGGCTCGGGGCGGCGCTCTTTTCCGGATTCTTCTGCCTCAGGATCAAATACTCGAATAGGAAGAAAACGTGGCGAAAAAGGCAAAAACACTTAGGCTGGACGCCGCCGGCTGGACGTTTTGGATCGTTGTCTTCCTCGTTATGCTCGCGCCCTGCACGTACGCGGCATTCAAGATCACGTACGAGGGCGCTTCGTGGACGGCCCCCGTAGGCATAGGCATTGTTGCGGCCAGCCTCGCGGCGGGCCTCGTCACATGGGCCGTAAACAGCGTCCTGCAACGACAAGCCAAGAAACGGCGGCAAATCAGGCGCAAAGAAACCAAGAAGAGAAAGTAGTCGTAACCATAGGTCATCGCGCGGGTAAGAACGCAAGACGCAAAGCCCGATTGGAAACCAGGAACCAGGAACCAAGAACCAGGAACCACACCATGACGGATGTATGGCGGATCGCGGAATACGTTGAAGAGCATCCGAACGACCACGCCCAGCGGTGGCGCCTGGCCAAGAAGCTTTACATGGCTTGGGAGTACCGTCACGCGCTCGAGCATCTGCAGATCCTGCGGAACGAGTGGGAACCCAACGTCCACGTAGCGCGATACTTGGCGGCTACCTTCTACCGCCTCGGGCGGTATGATGAATCGATTGCCGAACTCGAGCGCGCCATCGACACGTGGGCCGAGGACATCCCGTTGCGCGAGCAACTCGCGCGGGTACTCGAGGTCGCCGACCGCCTGCCGGACGCGGCAGCGGCCTGGGAAAAAATACTCGAGATTGACCCCGAGCATTCGCTGGCGCCGCGCGCCGTCGAGCGCCTGAGAACGGGAACGGCCAAGGAGGTCGAAATAGACTTCGGCCTCGATGAAGACGACGGCGGAACCGGTGCGGAAGCCGCCTTAGTTTGTGCCGAGTGCGGCGCCCAGAACAGCCGGGAGTTCGAGCGGTGTTGGCAGTGTCACGCAATGCTGGAAGCAGGAACAAGCTCCCCGGCCGAGGACGAGGCGCCCGCGCCTGCGCCCCGGCCGGCGGTCAAACCCTCAGAAAAAGCGCCGTTCCCGGCGTGGCTCTTGGGCGGCGGCCTATCCCTGGTCGCGCTCGTGTCTTGCGGCATCTATCTATCGCTTCATCATATTGCCGCCACTGACGGCGGAGCAGAGAACGTCAGCCGTACGATGACCGACCTCCTGGCGCGGGAACTCGTACAGACCCACGTGATCCTTGGGCTGGTTCTCCTGGTTGCCTGGCCGGCAGTGCTTTGGGGAACCCTGGCGGCGCTCCAGGCCGCGGCCGCGCCTCGAGAGAACATACTCATCACCGGGCTCGTGCTGGCCGGGTTGGCCTACGTGTTGTCTTGGGCGCCGGGGCTGTTTGTCGGGCTTGCGTTGCTGGTCCCCGGGATCGTTTCGCTGATTCTGCTGATCGCCGCCTTTCGCATCCCGTTTAGCCGGGCCGTCGCGGTATGGCTTGCCCAATGTATTCTCATCGTGGTTGTTGCTTTTCTCGGCTTGATGGCGCTCGAGGGGCTCGCACCCATAAAGGAAATCGGCGCAATAGCAAACTATGCCCTCGAACGCAACAGACAGGCCGCGCCGGGAGGCTATGTCCTTCCCGAAACGTCCGTGCCAGCAGAGTTCATAATCGAATGGGTTCCGACAGGCTCTTCGTGGCTCGATCGATGCGCCCCCAACGTCTCAGTCGAATTAGGCGGCGAGGCGGCCCAGGGAGCGCCCATCGTCCGCTTCGAAGACGAGCAATCAAGGCTGCTCGCTTACATTGGCGCCGACAGCGAAGCGCGAAGCTTCGTCCAACAGGTCGGGGTGGCACGCCCGTACAAGCTCACCGTTTCAGGCGAGAATGGCGCACAGGTCTCGGTAACGATCCGCGGCGTCCTCGAGCCCCGGCTTGTCGAGTAGTCGCTTATCCATTGCCGGACGCCGAAGGCGCGTCGAGTTCGGCGGCAGCTACCCAACGCTGCGCCCGCAGGACCACGCCCGGCCGTTCCACTGCCGGAACACATCGCAGAAGTAGGTCCCAAGCGAAAGCGTTCGAGGGCCACCGGGCGACGCAATCCTCGAGCCGCTGCCGCGCAGTCGGCAAGTCTCCCTCCTCGAAGGCGAGCACGCCCAGTGCAAGGTGGATCTCGCCAGTGTCCAGCCCCGCTCGAGCCCGCTCGAACTCCCGGCGCGCTGCCGCGCGAAGGCCGGCCTCGTCCAACGCGACGCCATACTTCGCGTGCGCCAGGGCGTTCGGCCAAGGGTGCCGTACGACGCGTTCATAGAGCGGCAACGACGGCAACCCGGCCAAATGGGCTTCCTGGGCCGCCCTCAAACAGTAACTTGGCCACAACACACTCCAGAAAAGCAGCCCTGATAACCCAAAAACGACAACAAAAACAAAAATAAAAATAGGGACAGTCACCGTTTTCTTTAGCATGGTTGGCCCAACGGCGGCCGTGCCTGCTTTTGACATCGCGCGTAAAAAGGCGGCGATTGTCCCCATTCTTCTTTCTCCTTTCGTGGGCGCGCGCGCGACGTCGAGTTGGCGTCGATAGAGCAAGATCCCGGCGAATAGGAGTCCGCCCAAAGCGTGCGGGGCGCTGTGGAACGGTGCGTTGAACAGGGCGAACGTCAACAGTGCCGCGAGGCCCCCACACTCCG
>Ga0180437_10004267_pt1 | contig 20458 bp, 15 predicted proteins | sample SS_ome_4_FD_132410 | JGI IMG/M metagenome (GOLD analysis project Ga0180437, IMG submission 132410) | Hypersaline lake sediment archaeal communities from the Salton Sea, California, USA - SS_3_D_1 metaG | ecosystem: Environmental > Aquatic > Non-marine Saline and Alkaline > Hypersaline >... | reverse complement strand
CATCTGCTGCTCTCCACCCGATAACTGATGGGGGTAAAGTTTCTGTTTTGCCGTTAGGTTGAATCTCTCCAACATCGCTTCGATCATCGTTTTTCGCTCGGGAGGCTTTACTTTCTTGTACATGAGGGGCGTATCCAGGTTCTCGTACACGTTCAAGTCGTCAATGAGATGATACGCCTGAAAAATAAAACCGATATTATGCTGATGCAGGGTCGTCCGTTTTCTCTCGCTCAGCCGGTGTACGGGAGAATCGTGCCAATAATACTCCCCGCCGGAGGCCGTGTCCAGCATACCCAATATGTGGAGTAATGTCGATTTACCTGCTCCCGAGGGGCCCATCACGGTGACGAATTCGCCCTCATTGATTTCGAGGTCTATGCCCTTAAGCACATATGTCTTGATGAATTTATTGGAGTAGTATTTTTGGATATTTTTCGTTTTGATCATCGCCGTTCTCCCTGCTTGCTCCTCGATGCCAGATTATACGAACATTCCTTGGTTCAAATGGTTGTTCTGATTAAATCACGTTATTTCATGATACTGGCTTTTAGGGCCTTGTGTTTCCACGTACCGGATAGAGTGTAACAATTTATTTCGTAAGAATCAAGGTTCTTCCGGTTCCCATCCGAACAAAATCCTCGCCAAAAGCATCTCGGAAGAGGCCAATCTGTCTGTCTCCTGTACAGTGGGATGATCCGCATGCCTGGACTCCCAGCTCACGGAAACGGTCGATAATGTTCTGAATGTCCTGATCGGAGGCGTTCATCAGATGAAAGCCGCCGAATACCAGAGTAATTTCTTTATCAACGATCTCTCTGGCTCGTTCGAGAATAAATACGATGCCAGGATGAGAACATCCCGTGACGACAATGAGTCCTTGGCTGGTGTCCAGTACCAGCGATTGCTCCTTAATCTGAACACCCAACTCTCCCGTTGAATAAACACCAGAGTATATACGAACAGAATCGTCCACGAGCACGACCTCTGCCCCCGTATTTTCTACGGATTGAATGAAGTCCGCTGAGAACGATTCCAGAAGATAAACGGTTACGTTCGGATTCCGATTCAATACAGAAAGGAGACCGCCGGTATGATCCCCATGCTGATGAGATATGACGATCACATCGATCTCATCGACAGCAATGTTCAAGCGAGCGATGTTATGAAACAAAATACTGGGTTGCGTGCCCGTGTCGAACAGAATGGTTCTTTCCATACCCTCGATGAGGCAGGAGAATCCCCAATCCGCCGTCGTCCCCCGGGTATAGACATAGTTGTCGTACAGGACTGTGAAACGCAGCGAGGTTTCCTGATCAAACGGTGGCCGCTTCTCCGCTTGCGGAACGTCGTCGTTCGACGATCCGTTACACACGGTTACGACAACGGCGTACAGCACTGCCCGTATCAAACTTTTTGTCGTTGGAAAGTGTATGACGCTCCTTTCCTCCCCTTATCATACCCATAAATGATTTTTAAGAGTCAAACTCCTGTCAGATGAAAACTCCTTGTGTACATCCCCCACATCTTCTTTTCGTCTTACTTACAATCCTGTATCATTAAATTACAGAGATCGATAAGTCTTGTTTTATAATCCGATTTATTCTATTAGAACCATTGCTATTTCAAACGATTATCATCCCCGTCTCTTCATCATACGTGCAAATTTCTTAATTATCCTTAGGATAGAAACCTTCGTATTTTCAATGAACTTAGGACGCGAGATGTCATTTTAGTCTCGTCCATCTTGTTCTTTTAATGACGTTTCATGTATACTGTATAGCTCCCTTTTGAAAGCATTTGCCCAATTCAATCGATAGAAGATCGAAGGAGGTAATCCGTGGAATCGGACCATTTTGGGAACACGTCTCGTCCCGAAGCATGATAACGCTGTCTCGGTTTGGGATGGCTACCCTGTGTAACGTGAAGCATTCTACTGCATCGGGTAGACGAGTCGTATTTCTGATACAGAATCACGATATACGATCTGAATGGGAGTCGTGATTTTTCTATTCAGCATTCAGTAATCCCGGACTATCCAAAAAATAAGAAACTCATCCTGTCCGAGGTATTCGATTCTTGAGAAATCGATGTCTTCTGGTTATACCGCTACACCTACGGTCTTCTTCCGGAACATCACAGGAATGCTGTCTTTCAGCGGCGCACCGATCTGCATCAATTCCCAATCCTTGTCGTGTTCTTTAATGACCTTCCGGAGTGTATTGACTTTTTCTTCGGACGTGGGCTCTTCGCCTTCCCAATCCACGATCTCTACCCGGTATTTTAACGTTCGCTTTTTCCCGTTAATCCGCACATCGATTTCAATATTCTGTTCTGTTTCCAGGGTCGGAATCTGAATGACGACTTCTCGCATGACTCATTCCTTTCTTGAATAATGGTTCATGTAGTGTTTGTATCCAATCGTTTCTTTGGTAACATATATCTCAGATCGATTACCTTATCTTCATTCATACTTCAACGTCTCCACAGGGTTGGTCAGAGCGGCTCTGACCGCTTGATAGCTAACTGTCAGCAATGCAACAACCAGTGTAAGTACACCGGCAGGAATGAATATCCATACACGGATGGGGATACGATACGCATAGTTCTGCAGCCATCGACTCATGAAGAAATAGCTCCCAATCCATGCCATCACGTTGGACACCAGAATCCAACGAATAAAATTTCCAGTGAAAAGAAAAACCACCTTGGGGACCGAAGCGCCAAGGACTTTGCGAATCCCGATCTCTTTGATCCGGCGCGTTGTCATGAAGGAGACCAGTCCGTATAAACCCAGACAGGATACAAAAATGGCCAAGAAGGAGAATACCGTGAGTAATTGACCGATTTTCTCCTCAGACCTGTACAGATTGTGATACTGATCTTCCAAATAATAGGACGAGTAGGGCACATCGGGCAACACCGTATTCCAGAGATTTTCCACAGTCCCCAGCGTGCTTCCTCTCTTGTCCGGATGAAATCGAATAGCCACGTAGTAGAACTTACTTGGATCGATGTACAGAAGCAACGGGCCGATTTTTTCCCTCAAAGAACGAATATGAAAATCTCGAACGATACCCAGAACCGTGACCTCAACAGCCTCTCCAGCCACTGGGATGATCAACTTCTCTCCCACTGGTTCAGAAAGTTGAAGCCGTTTCACAGCCTCCTGATTGATGAGCACCCCGCTTTGTTCATCGGTCGATACGGTCCGCGAAAAATTTCGTCCCTGGAGGATATCCAGACCCATCACCGATGCAAAATCGTAATCCACTGCCATGGACTGTATCGTAAACGGTTCTTGATCCCCAATACCCGGCCTTTGAACGGTTTTGGTTTCTTTGCTCAGGATTCCAGGAAACGCATACGCACCCGACACGGCCATCACATCGGCATCCTGGAGCAAGCGATCTCTGAGTAGGTCATACTTCTCCCGATCTTCAGCAAGCTCCATCTTGAACGGGACGACGAGGACGTCCCGTTCCGAGAAACCCAGGTCCGTGGTCTGCATGAAATGCAGTTGTTTAAAAATAACCGTCGTACCTACGATAAGGCCGATAGACAGGGTGAATTGGGCGATCACCAGCACCTTCCGGAGCGTCGAAGGTTTCGAGGGTGATGAACCGCGAGTGTCCAAACCCTCAACCGGCGTAAACCGCGAGAGGAAAAAAGCAGGATAACTGCCCGCTAGAAGACCCACGATCAGCGTCATGGCCGGAATCAGTATGGACAGATACCAATAATGCTGTTGACCGATAGACAGGTGGTTTTGGAGGAATGTGTTCAAGACCGGGTAGCCCAATTCGAATAAAAGAAGTCCGAATACGACGGCGATAAACGCGATGATCAACGATTCGCCCAGAAACTGCCGAATAAGCTGGGATCGTTTTGCACCCAACGCTTTGCGCATACCCACTTCTTTTATACGTCTCATGGAATGGGCCGTGGCCAGGTTCATGAAGTTGAAGCATGCAATGACGAGCACAAAACACGCCACGATAGAAAAGACAACCACATAGTTCCTATTTCCTTTCGGGCCGAGATCGACGATGGCATCGGCGTTCATATAAATATCGCCGATGGGTCGCAGATGAAACGTGATGAGCTTTGCGAAGAATGGATTGGAATTTTCCGCCAGAAGCTCTTTCATCTTATCGATGAGTCCAGCCGAGGGCGTTTGCTCTTCGAGCAGGAGATACGTAAAAACCTCCCCTACTCGCATCCACGGATTTGCCGATGCCCTGCCCATCGACTCCAGGCTCGCGTAAGAGACCAGTATATCACATCGAAGGTGCGTGTTCATCGGAACATCGCGCATGACACCCTGAACTTGAATCGTGTGGTTATCGTGATAGTTGAAGACTTTCCCGATGGGGTCTTCATATCCAAAGTATTTTTCTGCCACTGTCTCCGAGATGACAGCAGAGAACGGCTCCCGGAGCATTGCGAATGGATCTCCCTTGATCAAGGAGAACGAAAAAACATCAAATAAGGATGGGTCTGCGAAAAAGAAATTTTTTTCCTGGAAGGTTTGATCCCCTATACGAATCCTGGCTTCCGAATCCCGCTGCAATCGCACGGCGTCTTCAACGCCCGGAATGCTGGCTTTCATGGCAGGGCCCAGAGCCTCCATAGCCCCGGCAAAACGTATCTGTCCGGTTCCCGTTCCAAAATCGGTTTCCACACGATAGATGCGTTTTCTCAGACCGTGAAAGTTCTCGAAGCTAAGCTCGTTGGCGACATACACGAGAATCATCAACGTGCATGCCATGCCGATGGCAAGACCCGTGATGTTGATAAACGCGTATCCTTTGTGTCTCCTGATGTTTCTCAGAGCCACCTTGACGACGTTCGGAAGCACGCTTCCTCCATGGCACCCCGTCCAACTGAGGGACAAAAACAGGGACGTATTCGGACGTCCTCCCTCGACTGAACCGGGATTTATACGTGAAACTTATCTTTGATATTCTCGGTGACGATATGTCCATCGAAAAGATGAATCAACCGCTGACCGTATTCGGCGTAGGCCGGCGAATGCGTCACCATGACGATGGTCGTGCCATCTTCATGAAGCTGGGTCAGCATTTTCATGACTTCATCACCGTGGGCCGAATCGAGATTTCCCGTGGGCTCGTCGGCCAGAATCAGCTTCGGACGAGCCACTACGGCCCTTGCCACGGCCACACGCTGCTGCTGTCCACCCGACAACTGCTGGGGGAAATGATTCTTACGGTGCATGATGTTCATCAGCTCCAGGACTTCATTCACGCGTCGCTTTCGGTCAGCCGAGGAAACACCGAGATAGAGAAGCGGCAGCTCGACATTCTCAAACACCGTCAGTTCATCGATGAGGTTAAAACTCTGGAACACAAAACCGATGTTCCCCTTTCTCATGTTGGCCCTCTGCCTTTCGGAAAATTTAGACACCTCCTGGTCGAGAAAATGGTATTCACCCTCCGAGGGATTATCCAGCAATCCCAGCAGGTTGAGCAGCGTCGATTTTCCGCATCCCGAGGGCCCCATGATGGAGACAAACTCGCCTTCCTTGACATCAAAATTCACGTTGTTCAGAGCTGTCGTTTCAACTTCTTCCGTGATGTACACTTTCTTGAGGTTTTTGGTCTTGATCATTTCCCTCTCCTTTCATTTTTAACGCCGTAGCGGCTATTGTGACCGGATATAAAAAACATCATTCTAATTCATTGCCCCAAGCGCTGGAACAACGATTCCACATCGTCAAGCAAATCGTCTTCACCTCGGACCAAATAATCGATATACTCTGTACCCCCATAGTAGAATGTGATTCGGTGATACGGTTGATCCTTTCCATATTCGTTCGGCGGTAAACCGTATCGTGATCGTATCCTGTTCTCTATAAGACGTGCGAATCCCTCCTTCCACTCTTGCCATACCATGTATTCAAAATCGACCTGTGTTAAACCACGCTTCAGTCGAGCTCTGTATTCATTAATGGCTTCTTGGTCATTCCTGGATAGCGCATCCAAAAAAGATGTATAATTCGATACGAACACAGTATCTTCATACGGGAACAGATGGTTTAACTCCCAGGAATAATCGTTGTTCTCGGCGGCAATTCGGGCGATTTCCATCGTCTCCTTCAGCCGCAACTCGCAGGTGTGATACTGACCGCAATGGATAAATTCGTGGAATATCAGGATGATACCTTCGAGGGAATCGAAGACATCTCTGGAAACGATGCACGCGGGTTTCCCCTCATAGCATGACAGAGGAAACGAGGCCCGGATTCCTTTGGGCATGGGAAAAGGTACGGGTTCTTTGCTCTGAAACCGATACTCCCAATCTGACGTATCTACATCGAAGATATACAAATGGTCCTCTTCCAAGACGGCCACAGGATGAACCACGCCGAGGAACGGGTGAATATCTTTGATTTCTCCCTGAATCTCCATCACTCTGTGCATGGCTGAATTGACCTGAGAAATGACGGCTTGATCAGTCGCCTGTTTAGAAAAACAGACATTTTGTAAACCCGTGAAAAGAATCAGAAAGAACACGTATCGGAGTGTCTTCATGATCATGCCGTCTCCGTTCGGACAAGTATGGTAATCCTGCTCATCTTGTGTTCTCCAGCATAGCGAATAATAACAGTCTTTAAAGTGCCTGAGTGGTAAAGCGATCCCCTTTCTTTTTTCCCTTTTGAATGATTCGTATCAGATGTCATGACTCGCTTATCCGAGGATTCATTCGTACATCATCTTTTACCACAATAGGATGATTCGGCTGAATCCGACGCTACTCCTTGAGGATGAGTTTATCGATGTCGCCAAAACTATCGTAGGAAGACGTGATTACCCGTTCGCCCGGTTCCAATCCCTCCAGGATGGTAAAAACCTGCGGGTTGTACATCCCCACACGGATGTTACGTTTCGTGGCGAATCCGCCCGATCCATCCACGACATAGACCCACTGGCCTCCGGTCTTTTGGTACCAGCCTCCACGGGCCAGTAATATTTCTTCAGAGAGATCGCCCAATTCCAAACGGATGTGACATGTCTGGCCACGTCGAATACCCTCGGCTTCCTCGTTCACGAAATACAAATCAACCTCGAACCGGTTGTTGCTAACTTCGGGGTAGATTGTTCGAATAACGAGTCGATGGGACTGACCGGCAAAATCAAACGTACCGTAGCGTCCGACCTCGACACGGGGCAGATAATGCTCATCGATAGCGGCACGGATCCTGAATCCCTCCAGCACATCGATCTGGCCCACGACCTGACCCACAGATTTGATCTCCCCGATTTCCGCCGTCAGGGAGGTTAAATGACCGTCGATGGGTGCCCGGAGGGTTAAATTTTCCTGCTTTTGCTGGACGATTTCCAGGTTTGACCTCATCTGGTCCAGGGCCGTTTCCAGTTGTCTTATCTGGCTCAAACGGAACAGGGAATCCTGTCGCTGAGATTCTAAAACAAGCTCCCGCCGTTTAACGGAATACTTGTATTGATCCCTCCTCTGCTCGTATTCCTCCTGACTAATAAGATTGGCGTTGATGAGTTTCTGTGCCCGTTCATACTCTCTTTTTTGGATGAGAATATCATAGTCCAATACGTTTAGCTGACTCCGAAGGCTTAAGCTATTCTGTTCCATCTGAAGTCTGGCAATCCTGAGATCATTACTTGCTCGGTTCACATTCGCTTCGTTGTTTAAAATCGTCAGCAATAAATTGGTATTCGACAATCCGATGATTTTATCACCTTTTTTCACCTGCGTCCCGGCTTCCACGTACTTCATTTCAACCCTTCCGCCTTCCACGGCAGCAAGGAATTGCGTCGTAATCGGCATCACCGTCCCCGTAACAGGGATGAACTCTTGAAACTCCCCTCTCTTGACTTCGGAGATCGTTATTTTTTCCACCTCGACATTCAGCTTCGAGCTTCTATCACCAAATATGAACGAGTATAGAACAATGGCGAAGAACAGTGTTGGGATGGCTATCGTGGCGATCTTCTTCGGCGTCCATTTTTTCTTCTCGATTTTTCGATCCATCATGTTTCTCCTCGATTTTTATCCCAATAACACGCTTGTTACGTATTCATCATCCTGTTAATCAAAAAGCATACCATTATTGTTTTTAATGGATTTAGCATTATATTAAAGATTGGAATCCATAAAAAAGTGTACGCTAGCGACACAAACAGTGTACGTTTTCGTACACTATCATGAAAAAACGGAAGAACCATAGCCTTTTTCAAGGATTATACGAGCTCTGATAATCGAGGCAAGATTTTTGCTTTTACATCAATATGTGTCCATTATTTTGTTGATGTTTATTCACATGATTATTATCTTAAACCATGGCCAAGACGAAAGGTAAAATACTCATCGTCGATGACGACGAGGATGTGTTGCAGGCAGCCCGTCTATTTCTGAAGCAGCACATCAGTGTGGTGCATTCAGAAAAGAATCCGGAGATGATACCTGCCTTGCTCCAGCATGAAAACTACGACGTCATCCTGCTGGACATGAATTTTACGCAAGACGTAACCAGCGGCAAGGAAGGTTTTCACTGGCTGGATAAAATCCTCGAAATCGATCCATCGGCCGTGGTTGTATTGATCACAGCCTACGGCGATGTGGAAATGGCCGTCAAGGCCATCAAGGAAGGCGCCATGGACTTTGTGCTCAAACCGTGGCAGAACGAGAAACTCTTGGCTACCATTTCGGCTGCCATGAACCTGCGACAATCCAGACTGGAGGTGAACAACCTCCGTTCCAGGCAAAAACAACTCAGCGCCGATCTAGACCAGCCTTTCCATGATTTTATCGGCACGAGTCCGGCCATGGAAGAGGTCTTTACCACCATTCAAAAAGTGGGGAAAACCGATGCCAACGTCCTGATCCTCGGAGAGAACGGGACTGGAAAAGAGATGGTTGCCCGGGAACTTCATAGGCAGTCTTCCCGTGCCAACGAAGTCTTCATCAGTGTGGACATGGGTGCCCTGAGCGAAACGCTGTTTGAGAGTGAGCTTTTCGGTCATGTCAGGGGTGCCTTCACGGATGCCAAGGAGGACCGCGCTGGCAGGTTTGAGATTGCCTCAGGCGGAACGTTGTTCCTGGATGAGATCGGTAATCTTCCCATGACGCTTCAGGCCAAACTGCTCACCGTTCTCGAAAACAGGGAAGTCATCCGTCTCGGCTCCAACAAACCCATACCCATCGACATACGACTCATCTGCGCAACAAACAGGCCCATCCTCGATTTGGTGGCCGAAGAAAAATTCAGACAAGACCTCCTGTACCGGATCAACACGGTCGAGATTCGTCTTCCTCCGCTGCGGGAACGTATCGAAGACATCCCGCTTTTAGTAGACCACTTTTTAAAAATATACTGTAAGAAGTATCAGGTGCCCGTCAAGCGCATCTCTCCGGGCACATTAAAAAAATTGGAAAAGTACTACTGGCCCGGCAATGTTCGAGAATTGCAGCATGCCATTGAGCGGGCCATCATCATGAGCGATGGTACCATACTCCAGCCGACGGATATATTTCTTCCTTCCCGCGGAAAGCCGGAAGACGGCTTGATATTCGAAAAATACAACCTGGAAGAAATCGAAAAGACAGTGATACGGAAAACCATCGAAAAACACAACGGCAACATCAGCAAAGCTGCCGAGGAATTGGGACTCACAAGAGCGTCCCTGTATCGTCGAGTGGAAAAGTATGAACTTTAAAAATTTTCGCTTTGTGTGCACGTTGCGTGTGCTGTTACTCTGTGCGTTGGCCCTCACTTTTTTCCTAATCCTATTTCGGAGCTCTCAATCGATGCTCGCCGTCTTCATCGGCATCCTCATCGTTCAACAGACCATCTCCCTCATACGGTACGTAGAGAAAACCAACCGAGATTTAAGTCGATTCGTGTCGGCCATCAAATACGAGGACGTCAGTCAGTCGTTCAATAGCAAGGGAAGAGGCGCCTCGTTCGATCAATTGAATACGGCCTTTTCGGATGTGGCCAAGGAAATCGGCAAAGCACGCTCTGAAAAAGAAGAGCAGTATCGATACCTGCAAACCGTGATACAGCATGTCGGCGTGGGGTTGATATCGTTTCAACAGGACGGCGAGATCGAGCTTATAAACACGGCTGCAAAAAAATTGATACATGCGCCTCAGATAAAAAACATCCGCTCCCTCAAGTCGTTCAGCCAATCGTTGGTGGATACCTTATTCCATCTGAGATCGGGTGAACGCGCTCTGATTAAAGTCGATAAACCGCATACTCAGCTTCAATTGGCCCTCAATGCAACCGAATTTGTCATGCGCGGGAAAAAATTTACCCTCGTTTCCATCCAAAATATCGAAAGCGAACTGGAAAGGGAGCGAATGGCCCGAGAGCTCGAAATAGCCCATCAAGTACAGATGAGCTTGCTTCCCAAAGACAGTCCCGTCATACCGGGTTATGATATAGCGGGCAGTTGTATTCCTGCAGAAGAAGTGGGCGGGGATTACTACGATTTTATCCATCTCGACAATGGAAATCTGGGTATTGCTGTGGCCGACGTATCGGGGAAAGGGATGGCTGCGGCAATCTACATGACCCTGACCAAAGGCGTGATCCAAAGCCAGTCCGGCGAAATGTTCTCCCCAAAAGAGGTGCTGACTAAAATCAACACACTCATATATCAGTCCATAGAACGCAAGGCGTTTGTCAGCATGTTCTACACGATTTTGAACCCGGATCGAAGACAGCTGATCTGTTCCAGGGCCGGCCACAATCCGGCCATCCTATTCCGGAATGGTGACAGCGGCTGCACGTTGATCGAGCCCAGCGGAATCGCCCTGGGTCTGGAAAAAGGAGATGTGTTTTCCGACGTCATCCGTGAGCAGGAGATCGATCTGCAAAAGGGCGATTTACTCGTATTTCATACCGACGGATTCACCGAAGCCATGAACAAGCATCATGTCGAATACGGAGAGAAACGCCTGGTAGAAATCATCCGGGAGAACAAAGACAAGGATTCCAGGACGTTGATCGAAGCTGTAAACCACGATGTACGGCAGTTCACGGAAGCCTATCCCCAGCATGACGACATGACCATGGTGTCTGTAAGAGTCAACTGACATGATCTATAAACATTTTCGTTTCTTATGTACGATTCGAATCCTGCTGCTGGCCGCCACGATGTTTTTCTTCTTCTATCTCATCCTTCGTACGTCTCTATACGCCGTTACGTCCATTACCGGACTGTTTATCCTGATCCAAATTGTATCGCTTATTCTGTACGTTGAAAAAACCAACCGGGACTTAAGACGTTTTCTCGAGGCCATCAAATTCGAAGATTTTTCCCAGACTTTTACGATTTCGGGACTCGGCACGTCGTTCGGCGAATTGAAACAAGCCTTCAACGATGTGCTTCAAAAATTTTATCAAACCCGGGCCGAGAAGGAAGAGCATTACCGATACCTCCAGACCGTCGTCCAGCATATCGGGATCGGGTTGATCTCCTACCAGCAGGACGGTAAAGTAGAGCTCATCAACAACGCAGCAAAGAAATTACTCCGAGTTCCCCGTCTTAAAAACATCCATTCTTTGGAGTCGTTCAGCAAAGAATTGGTGGTTTCGCTACTCAAGATTCGGCCGGGCCAGAAAGCCCTGGTAAAGGTGGAGGATAACGATGAAGTGCTCTACTTGGCTCTGTATGCCACCGAATTCAGTATGCGGGGACAAAAATACACGATGGTCTCGGTACAGAACATACAGAGCGAACTCGAAGAAAAGGAGATGGAAGCCTGGCAGAACCTGATCCGTGTTCTGACCCATGAAATCATGAACTCGGTAACGCCCATTGCCTCATTGGCATCCACAGCCAAAGACCTGTTGATACAAATACCCGAGGATCGGGAAGACTCGAAAAAGATCCCGTCCACAGCCATCGACGATGTCTCCAGCGCTGTCCAGACCATCGAAAGACGCAGCCAGGGTCTGCTGCGGTTTGTCGATTCCTACAGGAAACTGACCCGTCTGCCCAAGCCCAATTTTCAAATATTTCCCATCTCGGAACTCTTCGAGCGTGTCCAGCAGTTGATGCAATCGCAGATCTCGGAACGGGGTATCGATTTTCAAACACAGGTAGATCCCGAGAGTCTCGAGCTGACGGCCGATCCCGAGATGATCGAACAGGTGTTGATCAACCTGCTGATGAATGCCATTCAGGCATCGGTAAAGAAACGCAAACCCCGCATTCGCCTGGCGGCCTGCATGGACGACAGGGGGCGAACTGCCATTCGCGTGACCGATAACGGTCCAGGAATCACGGACGAGGCTATCGAAAAAATCTTTATTCCGTTTTTTACGACGAAAAAGGAAGGCTCCGGCATCGGCCTGAGTCTGGCCCGCCAGATCATTCGTCTACATCGCGGGTCCATAAGCGTGCAGTCCAAGCCCCACGTGGAGACGGTGTTTACGTTGAGGTTTTAAAAAGTTGTATGTAGGCTTTGTGTGACCAATTACCGACAAACGATACGGATTTGCTTCCGGAGGAACTCCGGCCTTGAGCTATCGGGAAATGAAATGAGTACAGCATCCCCCTCTAGCGTCCCCCCTTCCATACGCTGAATCAGCTCTGGATGGAGCATGGGAAGAGCGTACGTCTCTCCTGCCAACCCTTCACATTCCAGAATCAACGTAGCCCCTTCTCTGGTTATAGAAATAATCTTGAGACCTTTGTTCCTGTCTCCCACTCTTGAATCCACACGGGGCGGTAAGATTTCCACGGTTGGTTCAATTTGAATGTGGATTTGCGTCAATCCGTTCTCCGCGGGAACACAGAACGTGGGTTGGATGACCTGAGGGGATTCGGCGACATCGAAATCGATCTCATCCCCGTTTATATGGATGGAGCGAATGTCTGTCCCTACGCTAAAAGCAGGGGCCAATCTGACAGTATAACCATCCGAGTGTTCGGCATGGATGTCTATAATATATTCCTTCGTATTCCGACGCGTATAGAACGATAACACGGCATTGCCGATCCGATAGCTATCGATGACGACCTCCTGCCAATTCGCCGGAAAATGGGGAGCGAATACAATTTTCTTTTCCATCGCATCGCCTTCCAGGCCGAGCAATCCTCGAACCAACGGCAGAACCGTGCCCGCCGTGGAAAATCCCTGGTGAGACACCGATTCCTGAGGCCACGTATACAAATCCCCAGAGAAAACCTCCCCCACCGTTCCCAGCTGGTGCTGGAATACATGCCGAATCGTGGCCATAAGAGTGGTGTATCCTTGGAGCATAAAATGATGTTTGAACTGAGCCGTGGCTACCCAGCCGTTCAGGAATGGCCACACGGCACCGTAATTGTAATTCAGGGGCTGATAGAAGGGACTTCTATCGGAAATCGAACGCACACCCCAATCCGTGGTCAGCTCCGATGAGCCCAGCCTCTCCAACGTGTGTCTGCTCCGTTCCGGATCGCCCAGCTCCCACATCATACCCACAGCGCTCCAGGGTGAGAATTCTTTCACATGCCGTCCGTTTTTATCGAACGCATACGAATAGAACCGGGAATCCTCATCCCAGAACTTGCCCTTGAAGGATGTCATCGCTTGCTCTGCATGTTTCTTCACTCTTTCCGCGTAGGATATCTCGCCCGCTATCGTGGCAAGACGATGCATGGCCTGTGTGGCCCGTGTCCAGACAGCGCCGATATAAATATCCGTTGCGATCTCGTCGGTGAGCTGACCGTATTCCAATGCCCCGAGTCCGGCCTCGGCATTGTCCATCAGACCGTCACCGTTGCCATCCGTGGATAGGGACCATTCGTACGCCTTCCGTATCGTCGTCCAATGGCGTCTCACGAAATCCACATCACCGCTCAACTTGACATAATCTTCAACAACCACAACGAAATACGGCGACGTGTCCCCATGTATGTAGCCATAGGGGTAGTTCCCGAACCAGTCGATATACCCAGCTGCTTGAGAAATCTCATGGGCCATCTTCCCGTCTTCCCGCTGGAATTGTGTCATGAATTCCAAAGCTTGTTTGACGGCGCCGTAATTCCCGATACTGTTCAGGCTCAAGGCGTTGATGTACGTATCCCCGCCGAAAAACCATCCGAAACCGGGCCGGCCTCCGGTACCCGAAGCGCCCAAACCGGCAACCAGTCCTGTACCCAAATCGGGATTGTCCACGATAAGATTGTCGTACGCCACCTTGGCCCATTCGAGGCTCAGGTTGATCTGCGGATCGGGTGTCTTTATCCGTAGGGTGCGCTCTCGGAGCGTTCGATAATGATCCACCGCTTTCTGATAATACGACCGGGCATTCGCCAGCAGATCCTGGTAGACGGAGACGATCTCCTGGCGCTCGCCTTTACCTCCTGCCATGGCAATGGGGATGAATTTGCCCGCCACAGAATCCGGATTGTCAATGGAAATCCTGAATTCGTTGGGTACGTCAGAGAGCATATGAGCCGGCGTGTACGAGACACCCTCTGCAGCCGGTGATCCTAGCACGCCGTGATGCTTTCGCGTGGATTCTGAGAATATATAGGCATTTATATCGTCATTCCAGAAAGCATACTGTCCCCCCATACCCGCCGGCCACATCGGTTGCAGCACGGGAATAAAGCTGCAAACGATGTCCAGGGGTTCCGTGGCTGCCACGTCCAGTAGAATGAGGCTGCCGGGCACTCGAATCGGCGTGATGTAATGGGCCTTGACAGTAAACGACTGGTACGTGAACGTCAGAGTCGTCGCCGCCGGGGTAACCTGGACAGACCGAACGATATCTGCTCCTCGAACCGGCCGAATCGAACTTTTCAACAGGAAGGAAAACTCAAAGTTCCGAAATAGTTTGAGGGGGTACGCCCACGCCTCGAAGGAACCGCTCTCATACCCTAAAACCGCGAATTTACGCCCCACCTTATCGAAGGGTGTAGCCGGCTGGGCCAGGCGTTCCAGTCGCAGGTCACTCTTCTCCAAAGGGAATACATCGATCAGACCATTCTGGGCGATCAATTCGATCTGCATGCAGAGGACGAATCCCAAGAATACGAATCCGATAATATGCTTACCCACGTCGATTCCCTCGCTTTAATGATGATTCTAGAAATTCTAAACCCGACTAAAGGATCATTCCTTGCACAGTGTCGCCTTCATCAAGACCACGGTATACGGATTCCACGTCGATAGATTAAAATAAATCGTGATAGAATCGGCCGTGGCTCTGGCCAATTCGCCGTACTGGTAGGGCCCGTATTCACCGCCCCACTCGTTTTCCCTGCCGCGATCGTGCACGCTGTCTACTCTCGCCGTCTCCCAGCTCACGTGCATAAAATGACCATAGCCCCCATCATCCCACGGATGAAAGACAACCTGGACATCTGACCAGGGGCCCCAGGGACGATCCGCCGTTCTCATATTGATACCCCGAGGATCGCCGTTGTTGTACAGCATAATCCACTTGCCGAAGGTTGGATTATACGTGACGGACAACTCTCCGACGCCCGACTGATCGAAAAGGGGTACCGCAACGCCCTCGTCGGAACTCCATCGGGGCGTTCCCGAGTTGCTGCATCCGATGAAATAATGAACCTGAGACGGATCTTCCACATCGTCCGCCGGCTGGAAAGCCAGGTATACCTGGCTTTTACGATACACGCCCGATCCAAAGATCACCAACCCTTCTCCCTCTTCATCTGGAAATCCCGGCCAGTCCGGGAAGAGTATCGTCTCGATGGATACATTAATGAAACGACGCGTTGAGAAATCGGCAAGATATGTAAACGTATAACCGTCGTCGTCGGATCGAGCCAGAACCGTCCGGGTCATGCTTTGCAGTGCCGTACTCCAATCCGTGGCAAAATAGATGTACATCTTACCGCCCAGACTCACCCCTTCCACGGGCACCTCGTAACCATCACGCCGGACTCCAGGGATAACGATAGCTTTGTATGTGCCGTCGGGTTTTTGGATAAAATCGAGACCGATACCGTCGTCAGGATTCGTATCCGTCGTATATGCGATAGCATCATCGTTCGGGTCGTCGCCCCCGAAACTGTCGCCGAACAACACAAACGTTCGACCGCCATGCGTAAAGGGTACACCCAGGTCCGTGGCAATCAAACCGTATCGCGTGGCCGTCCGATTCAGCGTGAATTCCTGCCTCTCGTTGTCAAAATCACCCACAATCTGATGTATCTTTTGGGCTCTCGACACAACGACGATCCTCTCTGACTGTTCGATGTTCCTTTCAGGTTCTTCCGGGTTGGAGCATGCCAGGATCAACAGGAGACCCAGCAAGAGTATGAATCCGTACGCTGTTTTCAATCCATTCATGGCTTTTCGTCGCTGCGTTTGGGATTCTTTGCATCCGACATCATGTCTAATATCGCCATACGGTGAGTATCCCTCCCATCAGAGTCAGAGATAAAATAGAATACCCGTTGTGAATAAAAAATACACGTATCGGGTGCTTCTCGATAAACAAACGGCTCAAGCTAAAAGGGAAGGCAAGACCCAACCATACCCAGAATCCACATTCCAAGCCTTCTAGGAACGTGATGGCGTAGACAAATCGGATGGCGTTGGCCAGGATGAAACTGAGGATGAGGCCGGCGAAGTAGTGCACAAACAGAATCCCGAGAAAACGCCTGTAGATACCGCCAAGCCGGTTCTTCTTGGATGGACTCGAACGCGCAAAGCATTTTCGAAAAAGTAGACCGTACCACAGACCAGCCAGGAACGCAAACATTCCTGTGGCCGACAGGATCGCGTCAATATACAATCCAAAAAACATTGCAGAAGCCCCTTTTCATGAATGTGATTCGAAGGATATGTTCGTGTCGTTATCGTCAACTCTTAGTTCTTGAACAACTGATCGAGTTTGTTCCGGGCTTCATCAGCTTTCGACGATTTCGACCTGCGTGGAGAATCACTCGGTTTAAAATAGTCGCAGAAGTTAGCAGCTGCCTTGTCACGCACCCACTCCGCCTCGGTCTCCCGGCATTGATGATGGGCACTCTCATCGTAAAACCGACAATGAAAACAACAGTGCAGAGGGCTGCCACATTTAGGGCAGAGTTCCTGCCGGCCGACTTTTTTCTTGACCTCGATCTCCAAACCACACTGATGGCAGAACATGATCACTCCATTTTATCGTTAGGAATGAATACATACGGTACGGCTTTCCCAACGGGCCAACCGATAACATACGATCTTTATACGTGAAGGAACTGACCTTCTTTCCAGATTTTATTGATCTGTTCCTAAATGAGATAAACGGAAATCAGCAGTAATTCCCAGAATGACCGGACATGACCTCTTGTTCTTTCATCCCTCATCTCTTCCATAATCCCCTCGCTATCACCATTTTATTGGGCGACGATGGATTAATACGATCCTCGAATCCCAGTCAAAACATGTTGACATCCATCAACATCCGGGCAATCATTCCGGCCCAGATATACGTCTTATGATACCCGGCCCATGAATGATCAGGACTGTAGAATTCGTAAAAATCATGATACTTCTTTAGCTGAGCGATCATGTTCGATGCCACACGTTGGACCAGCTCCTCGGCCTGCTCCGTATACCCATACTGAATCAAACCGTCAACGATCAGGGCATTCCATTCCACCCAGACCGGACCATTCCAGTAGCCCTTGGGATTGTAGTAGGGATCGTCGGCTGCCAGGGTAGGAATACCATACGGGCGCCAGAATTTGTGGGGATCGGTGAGTTTTTGTACCAAAGCAGCCGCCTGCTCCCGGCTGGCAACACCGGCCCACATCGGCAGAAAACCGATAATTTCTTCGCGCTTCAAATCGTCGGATTCGTGATACGTGAAGTCATTGTCTTTCTTGTCTACGTGAAAATAAAAACCACACTCCTCATCCCACATGGCCTCGTTTATTTTATCGACCCTCGTCTGGGCCCTTCTCGTCCATGCTTCCGCTTCGTCTGATAGGCCCAGCGTTCCGGCCATGTCCGCCAGAGCCCTGGCTTCTTTCACCAGCATGGCATTCAGGTCCACGCCTTCCAGGTGAGTCGGCCAGGCCACCTCATCCCATACAGCTACCCAGGCATCCCGTACCGATTCCAGCACGGCATGCCCGCCCCACTCGCACAGACCATCGCCATCCTTGTCCCGACGAGCGACATAATATTGATAAAACCGCTTGCTGGACGCGTACATATCCCGGAGAAACGCCGTATCTTTGGTAATTTTATAGACTTCCCAGTTCTGCCATGCGTACCAGGGAGCCGACGAGGTCACCTCTCCGTGGGTCTCGATGGTTTCATCCAAATACGGCCCTGTCCGGTAGTTGATGTACCCATCGTCGTACTGCCGTTCCAGATACACATGCTGCGAGTTCATCGCACTGACGGAATCCATATGCGCATACGCCAGCATCGTTAGGCTTTCGTGGAATACCTGTCCTCCATGCCCCCATCCCCACGTGGGTTCTCTGGAGAAAACATAGTAATTATAACCGCATTTTCCTTCCGGCGGAAGCATCACTTGCCGCATCAATGAAAAAGCGCTCCAGTAGAGCATTTCCGTATCGGGATCATCGAAGGTGATACGAGGAATCCGGGAATAGAGTTTTTCATTATGGTGAACATAGGATTTCAGGTTTTCGTCCACCAACCCAGCCGTCCTTTGAATGACACGTTCTAGGTCGGCATCATCTTTAGCGAATCCGCGGATGACCCGTAGCCTCCGGCTTTGATTCGGTTGGAGGGTGATGGACTTTTCCAGGGCAATCACTCTGGCTAAATCTTCCACAGAGCAAGGTGTCCGTACGCGGCCCCGGATGTACGATAAAAAATCATTTTCCTCGAGGCTCGTCACCTCTTCCGATACCATCCCCATCCTGCCCAGCGAGTCGACGGCTGCTACCAGGTATCCTCGAATTTGCCCGTTACCGGCCTGCCTGTCGGTATAGGATGTCTGTTCGATCTCCCGGGCCAACAATGCGTATACACCGCTCGTCTCATAATCCCTGCGGTACACATTGTAACGTACGTGGGGATCGATCTGGTTCCAGGAGAGGCGGATGTGCCTGCCGTCATCCGATAATTCTTTTTTGAGCATAGGTGGATTCAGGGACGATGCCATGGGAGCAAACGTTATGTCCTGCCGTTCTCCCTTCGACTCCAAATCCTCTATCACACCCGTATGGACGGCCATCTCCCCGGTTCGCCGACACATGACCGTGATCGTGTAATCATCACCCGTTTTGATTTCACCGAAATGCCCCAATTCGATGCCGTAGAAAGCATATCGATTCACGTTCTCGTCGTAACTGCCCCATCGGGGGGCTGTGTCTGTCAAAATCCGATTCTTATCCCCGTTGAGGATGACCTTGAGGCGCGGTCTGGGGACATGGTGACACCGTTCTCCATCGGCATGATGCATGCGTCCCCGGACGACATACACAGGACGGATCTCCGGTTCAACTCCATGGGGAATCCGAACCGCACCCTCGGAATAATTGTAGAAGCTCGTCATCCCATCGGGCGGCTCGGACAGCATGAATACATCATGTACCTTATCGACAAAGGGTATGTCGTGATCAAGTACCCATCCGTCTGGCAATTCCTCGTGGATACACGTGACACCGTTCCGTTGATGATGGAATCGGACATTGTCGAACGTACGATAATCGTTTCGCAGGAAGGGTATCACAGTTATCTCGACAGATTCATCCCCCATGTTGCTAATCTCGATATCCTGGATAGCCATCCGTGAGCTGTACACCAGAAACGTAACGTCGACCCGGATATCCCGGAACGGTTGAAAAGTATAGGTCACTATATCGGCGTAGGAAGCGTGAATCACGGGTTCTTGAAACATCTCCTTGAGCAGGTAGACATAGGTATCGCCCCGCTTGAAGGCCAGGCACCAATCACCGGCCGTATCCGTGATGAAATCCAGGCCCTTGTCGGGATCGTAGAACACAAAGTGAAACCCCTCGTCCAGGGTAAACTCCGACCGTTCCATGGCAGCTGCATACGTCGTGAACAGGGGCGAATCACGGGTAGCGGAAAGGTTGGATAGAAAAGGCTGCTGCGCTTCCAGGACGGATGAAGTGGAGAGGACAAAGAGCAGGAGAATACCCACGTTACGAAACGAATACCTTCCCATAATCGTCGATCCCTACAAGGTGATATCTGAAAATATATACTAGTCTAGAACGATCTGGATCTGTTTCTGTACGAACGTCTCCTGGGATGGCGGAAAGGCGACATGCAGGGTGATGATCCCGCCGTCGCTCATGTGATGGATTTTTCCTCCCTGCAGACGTTGTATATTTTGATCGAAAACCCTCAGAGCAAATTCACCCACCGTATCCGATTTACCCTCCAGATCCACGATATAGGTGTTACCCGTCAAACGGGCATTCCGTATACGATACCCTTCCGACTCCTCGCCCACACGCGGCCTGGGCATGACCGGGATCATCCCGAT